>Ga0208459_1000937_pt1 | contig 29302 bp, 25 predicted proteins | sample AD_UKC087_MetaG_FD_184433 | JGI IMG/M metagenome (GOLD analysis project Ga0208459, IMG submission 184433) | Active sludge microbial communities of municipal wastewater-treating anaerobic digesters from USA - AD_UKC087_MetaG (SPAdes) (version 2) | ecosystem: Engineered > Bioreactor > Anaerobic >... | reverse complement strand
AGATTGGGGAAGGTTGATTATATAGATGATTGACAAATGAGGTGATTCCAACAGGATACGGAAAAGAAAACTCAAATAAGTAGCACCCGGCTTTGAATTAAAAAGAGGTTCGGGTGCTATTTATGTTTAAAAAATATTTATCTTGAACTTTGTAGAAAATTGTGATATATTATTGTGGTATTTATTTTAAAGACATCTGTATTTATTTCAAGAACAACCGGAGGGAAGAAATGGAATCATTAAAAACACTGAAATTAGGAATTTTAGGCATGGGAACAGTGGCATCAGGACTTATTAACATTATGGAATTCAATAAAGACAAAGTACATGCTGCCATAAAAGATGAACTGATTGTAGATAAGGTTCTTGTGAACAATCTTGATAAGAAAAGAAATGTCAGTCTGCCTGGAGAGGTTTACACAACAGATGCATACCAGGTAATAAACAGTGATGCAGATATAATTGTAGAATTGATAGGAGGTATAAATCCTGCCTATGAATACATAAAGGCAGCCCTCAACAACAAAAAGCATGTTGTGACTGCAAACAAAGCTCTCATTGCAACCCATGGGGAAGAGCTGGAATCACTGGCCGTAAAAAATAATGTCAAGCTATTGTACGAGGCAAGTGTAGGGGGAGGAATTCCCATATTGAACACTATAAGAAATAATCTTTCTGCAAATGAATTTGAATCTGTTTTTGGCATTCTAAACGGAACAACAAATTATATTCTCACACAGATGACAGAAAACGGTCTGGATTATGGCCAGGCATTAAAGCAGGCACAAGATCTGGGCTTTGCAGAGGCTGATCCTTCCTCTGACGTTGACGGCGATGATGCTGCTTACAAGCTGTCCATACTGTCCACCCTGGCTTTTGGACAAAGAATCCGTATAAATGACATTCTAAAGCAAGGAATTGTGAAAATTTCCAAAGAGGATATAAAATATGCTAAGGAATTAGGATACAATATCAAGCTTTTGGCAGCTGGAATTAAAAAGGGAAATGAAATCGAGCTGAGTGTCCACCCTGCACTTATTCCTGCCTCTCACCCCTTGTCAACGGTTAAGAATGAATTTAATGCAGTTTTTTTAAAAGGCAATGCAGTTGGTGAATTAATGCTTTACGGCAGAGGTGCAGGCTCTCTTCCAACAGGAAGCGCTGTGCTTGATGATATAATGTACATTGTAAAAAATATAGGTTCATCCTCTTCATCTTCATCAGAGGAGAGAATGAAAAAGCCTGTTGTTTCAAACAGAGGTTTCAAGCAGTACTACATCAATATGGAAGTTGTTGATAAACCGGGTGTTCTTGGAAGCATTGCAAGTATTTTCGGTAAAAACATGGTTAGTCTTGCCTCTGTGGTGCAAAGACAGAAAAATGGCAATAATACCGTACCCTTGGTTTTTATTACCCACGAAGCTGAAAGAAAAAATATTGACGCTGCCTTGGAAGAAACAAAGAGACTTGAATTTGTTACAGGAGTAGACAGCATTATAATAGTGGAAAACTTCAAATAAAATAACAATATATTAATATTTTGCACAAAAAAAGTTCAGTTTTTACGCTGAACTTTTTTATATCTTAATATTTTTATAACCTAGCTACTATTATACACCCTGATGCTTGCCCCTATTTTAGCAAGCCGCTTGACGCCAGCTTATTTATCATTTCTTTTTTTGTTGCATTTTCATTTTCTAAAATCACTTCTCCAAGCAATGTGCAGACAGGATATATATAATTATCTAAATAATCCTTTATTTTGTTTTCCTCGTATGTAACATTCCCGTCAATGTCAGAATAATTGCCACTATAAGCACAGCTTTGATGGTCTTTGCCTTCCTGCCAATCCCGGCCTATAAGATTTTCTATTTCGCTGCCCTCCTCCGTATGTCTGATGGGAGTTATTAATTCCACATCAAAGTACCGGGCAATCTTAATATACGTATCTATGGAATGTGAAGATTGATTTATTTTAATTCTTCCGTCGTGGCTTTCACGTTCTCCGCATATTACTTTCTTCCCCAGCTTTACAGCTTTCAGTGCTCTGATTAAATGCAAATAAGCATGACATCCTATACATGGAGAATAAAACCCGTACTTTTTAACCAGGTTGTCCACAAACCTTCCGTTTATTACGCTCCATAAATCAAAATTACTGTAGTACATAAGGGGATAAGCAACCTTCCTGCCGCCGTACAGTTCCTTTATCCTGTGAACCATCTGTTCATAATTTGTTTCCAAACTTTTAAAATCACCATATTCAGTTGGGGAAAAAGAAGCAACAGGCAGAATGTTGTTTATTGCATCATTTTCCGCAGCTTTTATAATTGCAGCCACACTGTCCCTGCCTGCAAACTCTCCAATCACCGTATCATTTGGAAGACCTTTGATTATTTTATCCAGTGTTGATCTGTTTAATATTTCTTTCATAGTTCACCTTCTTTTTTTGCCGGCAAAATTGTCATAATAAGTTTTCATATGGCTGATTTTATCATTATTTCCTACATTTTTCAATAAAACATTCAACAACTATCTTACATTTTTCCCCTTATCAACTAGCTTTTGCGTAATCAACTAAAAAACCCTCATTAGTCCGACAGCAGTCTAACCAGGAGGGTTTGTCTAAAACAATATTACTTCCCAAAAAGCAAGTTAAATAGTTGCTGCCTGGCATCTTTTTGCATGGTGCCTTGAGGCAGTTTGGGACTTTCAAATTTCTTGTTATTTATTATATTCATCGGGTTTTGTTTAAATATATTATATGCATATGTAATGCTGCAGAGCTTACAAACTGCAGCATATGCCTCATTTAAATAAAATCTTCTTGAGGTATTATTGTGCACATCGGAAGCTGCAAAGCTAACAAGTTCATTTTTCAACAAATAGCGGGCAAATTTATTTCTATCATGATTTTCTTTATTCACTATAGTCGATGCATTTACCTGCAAATGTGCGCCTTCATCAAGTATTTCGCCTAAAAGCTTACTGTTGTTATAAAGAATTTCATATCTTTCTGCATGAGCGATAATAGGGATATATCCACTGATGGTCAGTTCGTAACATATTTCAGGGATATTGGAAGGCGGCATTATTTCGTTAAATTCAACCAATAAATACTTTGAACCTGCCAAAGTATTGAATCCGTTATCAATAATTGATGCATAGCCCACAGAATCCATATACACTTCATTGCCTAAATATAGCTCTATTTTTATGCTTTCTTTGTCTATTGCTTCTTTTAATAATTGGAAGTTAATTGATACTTTATCATGATTCAAGCCATAGTTTCTCTTATTAAAATGAGGAGTAATTATAATATGAGTTACCCCCCTGCTTGTAGCTTCCTTTATCAATTCCAGCGATTCCTCTATTGTTTCAGGTCCGTCATCCACCCCGAACAATAAATGGTTATGCATATCAATCATAGCAGCCCCCAATGTTAACCATAGCTTTTATAATAGTAATAATTATTTTTATTTGAAAAAGGCATATTATTAAATACTACTCCAATTATATTTGCATTTACCTGTTTTAAACTGTTCACTGCTTTTTTTGCGTGATCCTTTTCAGTTTTCCCGTGTTCTATTGCGAGTATAACTGCATTAGTATATGTGGAAATTGTTATAGGGTCGCTCACCAGCATTACAGGAGGAGTGTCCAGTAGTATATAATCGTATTCTGCAGCCATTTCCTTAATCAACTCTTTCAATGTTCTTGAATTGATTATTTCTGCAGGGTTTGCAGGTACCATCCCTGTTGTTATAACATCTAATCCGGTAGAAATATTATGCAAATATGATTTATAGTCATCCTTATTAATAAGCAAATCAGTAAGTCCTGTTTTATTTGACAGATTAAACTGCTTATGAACAGCGGGTTTTCTAAGGTCCAAGTCTATTAATAAAATACTTTTATTTAATTCTGTCATCACAGTCGCAAGATTGCAGATTGTTGTAGTTTTACCTTCATCCTGCTTTGCACTTGTAACCATTATAGTTTTTATTTCATTATCCACATTTGAGAATTCAATATTTGTTGTTATCTTTCTGTATGCTTCCGCTGTTGGAGATGAAGGATTATCTTTAATCAGGAACTTTCCTGTCTTGCTTCCATGATTAAAATTAGGAACTGCTCCCAATATTGAAAGTCCTAATATATTCTCTATATCCTTTTCAGTTTTTGCAGTGTTGTCGAAATATTCTTTAAGAAATACTAACAAAAGTATAACCATAGCTCCCAAAATCCCTGCTATGGCAGTATTCATTATAATATTAGGTTTTACCGGTTCAAGAGGAAGTCTTGCATAATCTACAACGGCTACATTGTTGGTCCTGGTAATTCTTTGAATTTCCAGCGTAAATTCATGAACCAAAGTATCAGCAATGTTTCTTGCCATTACAGGGTCAGTATTTTGGACTGCAACCTTAAGTATCTGTGTGTCCTTAACAGGTGATACGGTAATGCTACTTCTGTTAAGCTTGTCTATATTCAATGTTTTGGCAGTGTTATCCAATACCGTATAGGATTTGGCCATTTCAGCATACGTATAAACCAGGCTTTTGCTTAAATTAACATCTGATATGCTTATTTCCTCCTCGGCATCCTTGTCTTCTCTAACTATCAATGTAGTAGAAGACTCATATACGGGCTGGATTAAATAAATGCTTACAACAGCTCCGATTCCCGCAAATACCATAGGTATTATAATTATTAATAAAAGATATTTTCTAATTATCTGAAATATCTCCCTCAAGTCTATTTCATTGAACTCTTCTTCGTACATAGCCGCCTTTTCCTCCGTTTTATGATTGTTTATATGACTGTTTGTTGAACATTAAACCCTTTCTCCTGCCCTTCTGGTATTTTTTTGTAGGTAGGCACAGTTTTTTCTATTAGGCTTACAATGCTATCTCTTTCATTATTCTTGGCAGCCATCACCATCTTTTCCAATGATTCAAAGAATTGCTTTTCGTCAAATTCCATAGGTTTTTCTATAAATATCTTTTCAATTTCTGTTTTAGTTTGAGATGCATCACCAGCTATCAAAAGTTCTTCATAAAGCTTTTCCCCCGGTCTTAAACCGATATATTCAACCTTTATGTCATCTTCAGGAATAAGACCTGACAACCTGATAAGATTATAGGCCAAATCCTTTATCTTCACCGGTTCACCCATGTCCAGCACAAATATTTCTCCTCCTTCGGCAATTGATGCTGCTTTAAGTACAAGCTGCACTGCTTCAGGTATTGTCATAAAGTATCTGGTTATATTTTCATGTGTTATGGTAACAGGTCCTCCTTCTTTTATCTGCTGCTTAAAAAGTGGTATCACGGAGCCGTTGCTTCCTAATACATTGCCAAACCTTACAGCTGAAAAATTTGTAGAGCTGTGTCTTGCATATGCCTGGATTATCATTTCACAAATCCTTTTTGTTGCTCCCATAATACTTGTAGGGTTCACTGCCTTGTCGGTGGATATTAAAATAAACTTGTCTGCAATAAATTTGTCTGCCATCCTTACAGTATTGTAAGTACCAATTATGTTGTTTTTTACGGCTTCCTCCGGGTTATGCTCCATAAGAGGCACATGTTTATGGGCAGCTGCATGAAAGATTATATTTATTTCATTTGATATAAATACTTTTTCCAATTTACGTCCATCCCTCACAGAAGCAATTTCTATTTCAAGGTTTAACTTATCTCCATATTTACATAGCAAGTCTCTTTGAATCTCATAAGCATTATTTTCATATTCATCCAATATAATCAGCTTTTTCGGATAACAAGATGCGATCTGTCTGCACAGTTCTGACCCTATGGACCCTCCCCCTCCGGTAACAAGCACTGTCTTATTATTCAAATAACCTTTTGTCAATTCACAATCAAGTGCAATCGGCTCTCTACCCAAAAGATCTTCTATCTGTACGTCTCTTATGCTTTCTGTAAATGAATTAATACTATCGTATGGTATTAAGGAACAAAATTCAGGCAATATTTTTAACTTGCATTGTGTTTTCGAACAAATATCTAGAATCCGCCTTTTATTTTCTTTATCAATGGAGGGTATAACTACAATTATTATGTCAATTTCATGCTTTTCAGACATTTCTAAAATATTTGCTGTATTTCCAACAATATTTATTTTGTACATAGACCTTCCAATTTTCACATCATCATCATCTATAATGCATTTCACCAAGTAATTATTGGGGTTGTTTGATTCGAGCTCTTCTAACAATAAAGCAGTCGCTTGTCCGGCACCGATGAGCATTACATTCGTCCTGGGTATTTCATTATCTATTTTTCTTTCAACAATAGTCCGCATCTCCCTGTACACTAATCTTACGGTAATAGTGCCAAAACATGATATAATGGATACAAGCAAAAATTCACCGTAATCAACAGGTATTTTTGTTATCCAAGCAACCAGCAAAAACAATACGCTTGCAATGGCAGATGCTTTCAGGCACTGGAGTAAATCCTTATAACCTGAATATCGCCACAAATTTTTATACATGCCGTTTGCTTTAAATGTTAGTATGTAAATTACAGTGTACAAAAATAACTTAAGAATAAAAGTTGATGCTTCAAGATCCTGTAGTCCAAATATAAGTAAAGGTATATGGCATGAGAATAAAGCAATACTTGCATCAATTAACATTAACACTAATGTTCTGTACTTGTTTAAGATACCGTATACTTTATTGTAAAAACTTAATATATTAACACTCTGATTAGATTTATTTAATATTGTAAACATCTCTCCAATGACCCCCCCATTAAAATACAAATATCATTGAAAATAGAGTTCAAAATTAATTAATACTTGTACTTATTGTAAACCATATGAAATGAGAAGGGTGTCGAATAAAAAAGAAGGGGGGAAAAATAATTTAAAAAAATTTGAAACTAAATCTTTACGTTTCGGTCCAATTATTTGACTTCATATAGCCTAGCAGTTGGTCTTGGTAGTACTTTGGAGAATATAATAATGGCATATCATTTGCTTTTTATTTGAAGATTGTTTTAGAATCATAATATACAACTATAACCCTCCTCTGATATTATAGTATCATTTTTTATAGTTTTCTCCTTTGAAGAATTTCTCCGGTTGAATCATACACTTCAACGCATGTGGTCCCGTTTATATCATTTGTCGCAATGCCTATTTTATTAACACTTTTGAAGTTTATGGAATTTGTATCAAAAGTATATGTCCATTTGCGCCTTGGTATTTGAAAGTCAAAATTATCTGTCATATATTTATTATCAAATGTCTTTATTGCCAAAAATGGCTGCGGTCCAAAGGAATCCGAGTCAGTTTCAACTGTGATTTTAACTGAATCCTTCTTATGATCAAACCTTGTGGTTAAATTAATGCCATCACCATTACCTATGTTTAGTACTTTTCTTGCTGCTGATTTTGCTCCTGAGTTGCACCATCTTACATCCGGGTACTTCTTTGAAGTTTTCATTATTAGGTTATGAGCATTTTCTATATCAATTCTCATATCTCTGAAATCATGGTTGGTAAATGCCAAAATTGTAGGTGTACCACAATCAGCTCTTATAAACGCCTTATCCACCTCATCCTCATTTAATAAGCGAATCCTTGTTCCGATGTTAAGACATCGGAAAATTGTTCGTCTGCATGAGCCTTCAGCTTGATAATCATCATGTGACGGATTGTAGGGAGCCCAATCTGCCCTTGCTCGACGCCAGTCTCCAAACCGGCCGTCCGAATTGTCCATTTGCTGTATATCCAGCTCTGTTAATTCAATAGCCTGATTTGAAAAATCAAAAGGTATCCATTGTTCTAAAAACCAATGGCTGTCCGGTCTTTCTGTGTTGAAGCCAGCTCTGAAGGCTGAAGGAAACCAACAGCGGTCTATGACTGCACGAGCTAGGGACTCATACAAGTGAGGAGAATTAATAAATGAAGTGGCACACATATGGGCTTCCATATATGCAGACATAGGATGGAAGTGCCAGTTAATTTCATCCTGATATGAATCATGCTCGTCTATTTTTACTGTATAATGATTGTAAATATTATGGTAGCCTATATCTCTTCTTCTGGGATTAGTCTTGTAACCTATATGGTCAAGTATGAACCAATTGTATATCAATCCATTACCAAATGAATCTGCATATTTCCTCCTGTATGGCTTACTCATCATTTCATCCAGCATATTATCCAGCTTGTCCCAAGTGTCATTGTAATTTATTAGATTCTTATCCACAATTAAACTTGCCACCTTTTCTTTCCCGCCTAAATCCATCTCCTGGTTTTGGATTTTAATTAAGTTTTCTTGGCTGGGTTTTATTTTAATGCCAATACTTGTTTCAAGCCTCTCAAAAGTAGCTTCCAAGGATTCATACAGAGGTCCTTCAGTATCGATACAATGACACACATATACAATTTTTTTGTTGGTTCTCATTATTCACCTCATTAATATATTTTTATTTCAATGATAATTCTTTAAAATTTTTGCTCTTTAGTTCTCCTATGATTTGTTTGATAAATTCTGAGTTAATTATAATACTGATATTTTTTTTATTTGTTATAAAAATATAAACTAAATAAGCTGATAATACTACTAGTTTATAAAGCAAGTTTATCCAACTAAACACTGTCAAATATTTTGTATAACTAAAATAGAGTCCAGCTATCATAAACAATAAACTAGGTATAATGATTATTATCATTTTTATAACACTAAACCCAATATCATCATATCTTTTACTTATAATAATCACTATAGTTACAACAATTACTTTTGCAACTAAAAAAGAAAAAGCTGCTCCATACATTCCATATTTAGGAACTAATACAAATGCAATTATAATGTCAGCAAAACTACCACTGATAGTTGCTATAAAGAGTTTTCTTGATGCTTCTTTGTAAAAAAATAATACGCTTACATAAAAGTAGTAAATAGATTTAACTGAATAGGCTATTACTAAAATGGGTACAGCTGTCCAAGCGATTATGTATCTCTCATTAGTCATTATAATGATAGCTTCTTGAGAAAAAAGACCAATTACCATGTATATAAACGAATATATGAGAATTAAAGAATAAGAAAAGTTTACAACATCTTTTCTAGCTTCTTGATTACAGCTATTCATCATATCGTAAAACCATGGGGCAAAAGCCTGATTTACAGAAGCCTGAACCGTATCAATAATCGAACCAAATTGTGATGCAATACTATAAAGACCAACAAATGATAATGAACTGCTATTATTAATAAGTAAACGTGAAATAAAGTTTGCAATAGGAGTTGATAAATTGTGAGGCATAATAGGTATTGAATATTTTAATGATTCTTTTAATATCCTTATATCAATGCATAGCGTAATTAAATTATTTTTTTTCAAATCATATAACATAAATAAAGAATAACCTAAATTTGTTATTAATGTTGCGAGTAAAATACCTAGTGCACCTAGTTTATAAATACCTATAAATAACATGTTTAGGCATACTTGACTTCCAAAAATTATAAAATTTATTACTGTCAACTTTTTACCTTGTTGCATTCCTTCCAAAATATTTTGATGTACTGTATTCAGTGAAAGAAATAACAGGATAAATAATGCCATAAAACCCACAGGATAAAAGGAAATATCTTTAATAATAAGTCTAATTAATATATATCTAAAAATTATTACTATAATACAAAATGCTAATCCGGATATAAATATGAATATAATTATTGTTCCATAGAAACGTTTTATTTGTTCTCTATCATCCTTATAATCAGTATAGAATCTGACTACCGCAATATACAATGAAAACGAAATGATAAAAATTGCTACTGAATTAAAGCTATTAACGAGATTTGTTATCCCATAATCTTCTGGCGTTAGGAATCGAGTGTATATTGGCAGTAAAAAAAAACTCATTGCCCTCACTAACAATGCACTAAATGTATAAAAAAAGGAATTTACTAAAACTATACTTTTTGCACTCATTATAATGTGATTTCTCCTTATTCATAATTCAAAAGCGTAACTCTCTTTAAAACTCACTGTATTTAATAATTCATTTTTTTATATTTTTTAAAACATTTTGTAATTGTATTGAATCTTCCGGCACATAGACTCTATCCTTATAGATGTTTTGCACCTTAATAAAAAATTCATCTAACTTCTTACTTATATTAATATCCAAAACTTTATAAAGTAAAATTGCCTTGTTTTTTTTGTTATACATCAAAAGAGGTGTAAAGACAGCAGTTGACGCTATAGATATAAAAATTAAATCCTCTTCGATGTAATTGCATAATATTTCCCATGGAACAGAATCCAATATTTTATTGTTTGTTATGATATTATCTGCACTGGGGTGTGGCTTATAACAATAATTACATTCACTTAACAGATTTTCTAAAAATATCATTTCGTCTTCGTAATCAAATATATTCTGGCTAAAATATATAATATCTGTTCTATTAATATCTTTTATGTTATCCTCGGGGTACATGCTTAAGTTAATGCTTATGGCTTGACGGACTTCTATATCTATCAACTTGTTTTTAATGCTTTCGTCTCCGATATAGATATCTTTATTGAGTACATATATTTTATCAGCCATATCATAATCAAAATTATTATACCTAAGAAAATACATCAAAATATGCTTAATTACAGCATTAATATGATTTCTTATTTTTTTTGATTCCTTAATTATGTAATCATTGTCCTTTGCTTTTGAATATATGTATGTGCTGGTTCCATCTTCAATAATATTTATTATACAATTATTTTGATGTCCTAACCGTGATAATTGTTTGGTAACATAGCTGTAATATGTACCCGTTGCAATATAGATTTCTTTTATTTCAGTTGTTTTTACTTTTCTGAAAATTTCTTCAATTTCTTTTTTTACTTTGAATAATATTTTTACTCCATTTAATTTGTTATTTAAAATCCCACTTTTATTACTTGAATTGTTATCATTTATATAGTAAACTTCATCCCATATCTTGCCTATTTCTTCTTTATTATCCCTTACAAATGTTTTAAGTGAATCTCTGTATACATCTACTAAAAGAACCTGCCTATGACTCACTTTGCTTCTTATTTCCTGTGATACCATAGCTGACAAAATAAGCTGAAATTGCGTGCTGCAAACAAATATGCTAATCATAATTTTACTTCCTTTCATTATTCATCTATGCATCTATTTATCTTAGTACAAATTTTTGCACACGAATAACAACCTCTTTGTTCATAAGTTCTTCCACAATAGGCAAAATTTCATATAATGGAACGTCAATAATATCAGAAATTTCTATCAAATCTTTTTCCCCATCTGCATATGCCATAAAATCCATCATTGTTCGTACTTTTTCAACTGATCCCTTTCTGCTGGTTGCAGGATAAAGACCTCTTTTGCCTAGATGAGGCTCACATAAAAAGTTCGTTTTGTAATAATAATTGTTTTCCAAGGCCTCAATGCACTTAACATAAACATCAAATGACCCTGCCAAGCCCTCCGGCGAAATGAAATTCATGTTGTCGGCAGATGTGTGGTACTGCGGGTATTCTCCGTATTTTGAACGGCATATGCCACATACAGGCAAATCAATACCCGGTGCATTATACTGCCTTTCATCGGAACCTCTGTCCAAAAAGGAGTATCTCTTGAATTCAGGATAATAATATTTTAATATATTTTTTGCAGTTCTGTCTGCCAAAGTATTGCCGTGTCGAGATGCAACATATGAATATGTATTACTGTCACCAACACATGAAATATTAAATCCTGCAACTATATTTTTTTTCATGGTGTCTAAATTTTTGCTTAAATATGTAATTGAGCCTATTGTTTCAGGTATAAATATAATCCTGTAATTATATCGTCTGTTTTTTAATTCCCGTATCCATTTTGCCAGGTATATTGCCAAACAAGGGCCTGATAATTCATTGTTTGCCATTGACGGATGACATATATAGGTGGACAGAAATACTTCTTTATTGCTGCCATCAGTTTCATCTATATTTGTTGATGGAATCAATATCTCGCCGTAAGTCATGCTTCCGTCTTTCAATTCGCTATCTATAACCATGTGGTACGTGTCTTCTTTTAAACTGTTTTTATGATTATCCGACATGCAAAAGCCAAATTTTTCTTCATAATATGAAGTAACATAGGGAATTATATCAGGCTGAGACGTGTCGGTATAAATATACTTCATTAATTCATTCAAACTAACCTTTTGATTTACCGGTGCTGAGTAACCTACAACATGCAGATTATTTGTTTTAAAATCAACAACAATATTGCCATTTGAATCTTTTATCCAAGCCTCTTTTATATTCCATTCCTTTGGAACCTTCCAGTCGAATGCAATTGTTCCAGTAGGTACCTCATATACATTCATTGAAGGACAAACTTCTTTTAATATACTAAGAGTTTGTCTCACACCTTCACCTGTTAAACTTCTGCATATGGGAAAAAGCCTATCTGCCATTTCATACATTGATCTTCCAAAATTCTCATCCATTATAATCTCCATGTGTGTAGTTCAACTGACTGCTCCTTATAATTAGTTCAGCAAGTTTAAAATCTACTTCTGTATCAATATCCACTGAGCTTTTTCTGCTCATTATGTAAGGGTATGTCTCATCATTGTAGTAGTTACAATTTAATTTTAACGAGTTATAATTAAAAATATATATTGCACCATTTGGCAGGTAAGTTTTTTCAGCTTCCTGCCTGTTCAAGCTGTTATCTTCTCCCCTGAAATAATCCTCCAATATACCTTTATCATTAATTTTTTTATACCAAGTTGGAGGATGTTCTGCTTCAACAACAGAAATCACTGTTTTTGCCCTTTTTGAATAAAAAATTTCTATGGCTTTATCAATATCTTCTGCATTTCTTAAGGGAGATGTGGGCAATAGTACTGAGAAATCCCTTATTTGTTCATTAAACTCAGTATTAAGTTTCTCAACTGTATATAAATAAGCATCCAAGGCTTTTGATGTATCTGTTGCCAGCTCAGGAGGTCTCATAAATGGTATTTCACACCCGAAAGATTTGGCAACCTCCGCTATTTCAAAGCTATCGGTAGAAATTATAATTCTGCTGATATATCTCGATTTTTGAGCTGCATTAATAGTATAAAAAATCAAAGGTTTTCCTGACAGCTCTCTTATATTCTTTTTCGGAACACCTTTTGATCCGCCTCTTGCCGGTATAATAGCTATCATATTTTTTTGCTCCTTTAATTGCCAAGATATAACCTCACTACAAATTACTCCATATCGCACCAGTCCAATAAATCATCCTCATGCATATCTCTTATTAATTTTCTTCCAATTACATACATATCCTCATCGGGCCTTATGTGTGTACCAGGTCTTTTATAAGTTATATCATCATTTTTTATAACTTCGCCTTTTTTAATATCCTTAGCCAAAACTATACTTCTTCTAAATTTTTTCTTTTTTTCTTCTTCCGCTGCCGAAACAGTTCTATAGTAATTACCCATAGAGTCAGCAACAATTTTACTTTCTTGCACAATAAACTTCATTTCTGTTGAATCAGCAGAAATTTCGTGGTCCCAACCAGGTAAATTTTTATCTATTGTAAAATGCTTTTCTATTACACAAGCTCCCAAAGCAACAGAAGCCATTGGAACTGAAACCCCTATAGTATGATCTGAAAACCCAATGGGATAATTGGGGAATAATTGCCTAAGCATAATAATATTATTTAAATTAATATCCTTTGGATTTGGCGGATATATGGAAATGCAGTGTAATATAATTATATTTTTGTTTCCCTCTGATTCAATTGATTTAACTGCTGTTTCAATTTCTGCTATAGTAGCCATGCCTGTAGATAAAATTACCGGCTTGCCTTTTTTTGCAATATACTTTAATAATCTTAAATTATTAATATCCATGGATGCTATTTTGAAGAAGGGTACTTCCAACTTGTCCAATAAATCCGCTTCCTGTTCTGAAAATGCTGTAGAGCAAAATTCAATTCCTTTTGAAACGCAATATTCTTTAAGCATAAAATGTTGTTCTTCTCTTAAATAATATTTTTCTACCATTTCTTTTAATGATCCGAAATGTTTCTTTGGAGAGTCATCATATTTTTGATTTTTATCATACTCTTCCCTTGATATTAAGGATTTATCATTCCATGACTGAAACTTTGCGGCATCTGCCCCGCATTCTGCAAGACAATCAATCATTTTTTTTGCAAGCTCCATGTCTCCGTTGTGATTAGCTCCTATATCTGCAATAATATAAGGTTTTGAGTAACATTTTATTTCTTTATCTCTGATTTTCATTATAACCTATAACCTCCTTCACCTTATTTGATTTTATAAGACCCCACCAATAATCATTTTTGATATCAATATAGCTTAATAAATCAACATTTCCTCTTTTCCATTCATGCTGCAATGCTTTGTAATAATCATAAAGTTCTTCATACTTGCTATCCCACTGTTTTAATAATGAATAGTGGTTTATTTTTGTGTTAATTTCATTATTGATATAGTTTATTGTGTTTTTACATTCACCGGCAGTGTTATTTTCATAAATTCTGTAATACGTTCTGCAACCGTCAACTTTTTTCCCTTTATGGCCCTCTGCAAGAAAAACTGAATACATATACCAGTCAAAGGCTTTACATATTGTAACATTTAATTTTTCCAGCAAATCAAAATCAATCTTACTTAAGTTTATTGCTGTATTGCTTAAACCCAAATAATTTTGCTCAAGTATTTGATTGACTTCATTTGTATAGTCGGGCAAAAAACTAAAGAATTTATTCTTTTTATAAAAATAATAAATATCGTTGTAATAAAAGCCGTATTCATTATTGAATGCTGTTTTGACTTTTGAAACCCTGTTTTCTGAGAATGTGTCGTCAAAATCTACCAACGCCAGCAAATCATAATTATTTTCTTTTGCATACTTGATAAGCTGGTATCTTAACTGGGGTATGGTACTATTTGGTTTTCCTGATGATAATATTACTTTCTTTTTTATTGAATTTATGGAAATATCTATTTCGGCTTCATCTAAATCGTCATTTAAAAACAACATATCAAAATCCGGGCAGTCTTGATTGTTTACTGACCTAGAAAACTCATTTAAATATTTAAATGATTGTTTATATAAAACGGTTCCCAGTGCTGTTTTCACTTTCAACCTTCTTTAGTATTTGCTATTTATAACCCTGCATGGATTTCCATAGGCTAAGACATTACTGTCTATGTTCTTTGTTACAGTGCTACCCATGCCAATTATTGTATTAGAACCGATTTTCAACTGCTGTCTTATAACACTTTTTGCACCTATATAAGAATTTCTCCCCACTGTTACATTGCCGCATACAACAGCACCTGGTGCTACATTGACAAATTCTTCAATAATACAATCATGTTCAATAACCGAGCTTGTATTGATTATTGCACAATCTCCGATTGAAGTACCTGCATTTACAACGGCCTGTTTACCTATAAAAATTCCTCTGCCAAGATTTGTAAACCTGCTGACACAGGCGGAAGAATCAATTATATTGGGAATTTTAAAACCAATTTTATATGCAAGTTTATAAAGCTTAATTCTAATTTTTGGATTTCCTATGTTGCCAACGGTTACAAAAGCAAATTGATAACCGTTGTTGTAATAATATTCAAGCTCACTATCACATCCAATTATGCTAATCCCCAATATATCGCCATAACAAATTTCTTTTTTTTCAATTATTCCTATGTCAATATAATCATTATTGTCTAATATTGAATCCAATACAGACTTACAATGTCCTCCTCCACCTATTAACAGCAATTTTTTACATTTCATTTTCCAATCGCCTTCTCATATTTTCTAGTACATCTATTTGTCCCATATCCATCCACGAATACTCACTTATAGGATATATACCTATTTTACCTCCGCTTTTTTTATATTGTTCAATTATATCAGGGAAATCTATAGTTTTATTATTCTCCAGTTCATTAACAATGTCCGACTCAACCACATACATACCGGTGTTTGTAAAAAACTTAAGTACAGGCTTTTCCTTCATATCCTCTATTCGGCCGTCCTCACTTATGTTGATAACGCCATATGGAATAGTAATATTTTTCAAAGAACAGACCATAGTAATTAAATTATTTTTTTCTTTGTGAAAATTATAAATTTTCCCAATATCTTCCTCAATAATTATATCGCAGTTTGTTAGTATAAAAGTTTCCTTTACAATACCCTTTAATAAACTCAATCCTCCTCCTGTCCCCAAGGGTTGATTTTCATCTATATAAATTATCTTGTAATTCTTTGCTATTTCATTAAAGTAGGTTTTTATCATGTTTTTTTTGTGATTTACAATCATATAAAAGTTGTTTATGCCTAGTTGCTGGAACCTGTTAATAATATGCTCCGCAATTGGAATTTCTCCTATTGGTATTAAGGGTTTTGGAAGTATCTTTGTATATGGATACAGCCTGGATCCAAGTCCCCCTGCCATGATAACTACAGGACAATCCAGTTCAACCTTGTTCTTAATGTCCTGCCTATATAAAAATTTTACTGTAATAATCTTTTTATTTTCATCAACAATGGGTAAAGCATCAATTAAGTTTTGTTTCATATATTTCCTTGCTAAAGCTTTATCCTTTTCATACAAAAATAAGGGTTTATAATTTGCAATACTTTTAACCCTTGCATCAAGACTGCCCTTAGCTAATATCCACCGCCTTATATCGCCATCAGTGATAGCAGCCACCAGCCTGTCTTCTTTAACAACAAAAAGTATTTTTTTTGCGGTTTTATCAAGGGCATTCATAGCTTCAATCATTGTTGAGTTTTCATCTATGAGGATATCCTTAATTTCCATAGTATCACCACTTTCATTTCAGTGCTGCATTGCTCAGATTCTCTACTACATATAGGATCTCGTCTTTTGTCAGATTTGTGCTGCACGGTATATTTACCACATGGTCTACATAAAATTTTGCTTTCTCAATCTTATATGCCTGATTTTTTAAATATGGAATTTGTTCATTTATCAATCCCCATATTGGTCTTGCTTGTACACCCTTTGAAGATAAATACATTATTATTTCATCCCTGTTCAACGGATATTCATCCCCGCATATTAAGGAATAAAGCCAATGGTTGCTTCTGGTATCCTCATTAAAGTTCAATAAAGAAAGACCGGGTATCTCATGAATCTTTTCTTTATATAAAATATAATTTTCAATTTTTATTTTAATAAATGTTTCTAACTGTTCTAATTGTGCCAGTCCCAATGCTGCCTGTACATTCGTCATCCGATAGTTGTATCCCACATCGTCATGGGTATAGTACAGTTCGTCTGTTTTAGCTTGAGTAGTTAGGTGCTTTGCTCTTTTTAGCAGGTCCTCATCATTTGATACTATCATTCCACCACCGCCTGTCGTAATGATTTTATTGCCGTTAAATGAATAGACACCTGCATCTCCTATAGTGCCTGCATGCCTGCCTTCATACTTGCCCTGAGTATAATATGTTCCTATTGCTTCCGCAGCATCTTCAATTACTATTAAATTGTATTCTCTTGCTATCTCAATTATACTTTCCATGTCAGCCATATTTCCGAATACATGGACAATTATTATTGCTTTTATATGCTTTTTAGTCTGTTTATTAATAAGACTTCCGTCTGCAAATATGCACTCCCTTCTGCAAAAATCCTCCAGTTTATCAGTATCCATATTCAATGAATCATCACAATCCATGAAAACAGGTTCTGCACCAATGTACTTGACCGGATTAACAGATGCTATGAATGTCAATGCAGGTACAATTACTTCATCATCTTTTGTAACACCAGATACGATAAGGGCTGTATGAAGACCTGCTGTTCCGTTCTGGCAAGAAACTGCTCCCTTAGTAATAGCGTAAGATATTATTTTCTCTTCAAATTTATTTACATATTTTCCTGCTGTGGAAACCCATTCAGTTTCAATAGCATCCTGAACATACTGCAATTCTCTGCCCTTTAAATTTGGAACAGAAAGGGGAATAAACCTTTGTGCCATACTAAACCTCCAATATAGCTGGTTTTCTTACTCTTATAATGTTGTAATACTTATCATCATCTGGGTTAATTATGAAACCATTCTCTATCAATGTAACTATTTCATTTATCCCATCAGGTACTCTTTTGGTTACTTTAAATCCTAGCACATCTCTGATTTTATCAAAATTAACTCGATAGTCTCTTGGGTCCTCATTAACTGTTACATATTTAACCATACCATCGGGTACTTGTTTTAAAATTTCATTTATTATCATTTTCTTTTGATAGTTTTCATCTGAGCTGCCCACATTAAAAACATTGAATTCAACCTTTGCCTCATCACTTTCTAATACAAACAAAATCGAGTTGGCCAAATCATCCACATGACAGTAGGGGCGCCAAAACTGTTCTCCATATACCAAAAGCTCCCTGCCCATGGCAAGTTCTTTTGTAAATTCATTTACAGTTAAATCAAATCTAATGCGTGGTGATATCCCGTAAACTGTTGAAAACCTCAGTATTACAGGCTTGCAAACATTAATTTTATCTTGGTTGAGCAAGTATTCTTCAAATTCAACCTTTGTTTGAGCATAAAGAGACAATGGTTTTAGTTCAGATTCTTCATTCAAGAATTTTTCAGAATTATCCATCTTTCCGTAATTAGAGCAAGTCGAAGAAAAAATGAACCTCCCTACATTGTTTTTCAAGGATTCTTCATATAATTGCGCCGATGCATCATAATTTACTTCCTTTGCTTCAACAGGAAATTGTGAACAAGCAGGGTCGCCTACTATTGCTGCAAGATGCACTACTGCATCCACATTCTTGGTTGATGCATATGCAATTTCCCTGTCTCTGATATCACCTTTGACAAATTCAAACTTAGGGTTATTTAGCAAATCTATAATTGATTCTCCCCCATACTTAAGCGAATCAAGAACTCTTACCTCATAACCTTCTTTCAGCAATTTCCTTACTAAGACAGCGCCTATATAGCCTGCCCCTCCCGTAACTAAAACTTTCATCATAGCCATCCTCCATTTTATTACCTTCAATTCTTCCTTTATAAACTTGTCCACCTTAGATTTTTCCATAATGTAAATATTATTTTAGGCGATTATTTTTGTAAGCCTTATAAAATTTGAGATGTGTCGAAATAAAAAGCAAGGTAAAAATATTTAAGCTTAGGTTATTCTCTTCTTATGTCAATTAATCCTAATATCATCAATGTCCATAGTGGTTTATACGATGAAGTCATTGTCAGCGTCATGCTTAACAGCATCATTCCGATATAACCGGGTACAAAATTCTTGTATTTTTTATATATATTTATAAATCCCAATACCATAAGTACACAATATAATAACAAGCCTATAAATCCGCCATCAATCAGATTTTGTAATAACTGATTATGCATCGTTGCTTTATAAAAAGTTCCACCAAATATGCCTAAGCCCAAAACCTGCCTAAATATTGATTCTTCATAAAAATACTTAATAGATTTTGTCCAAATTAATTTTCTTTCACTTCCACCATCAGCTTTTAATGATTCAAATGTAAATCGATTGAGAACTGATTCAGAAATTTGAGGTAGCATAAAATTGAGAATAATAAAATATGACAAAATGGCAAGCACTATTATAAAAAGAGTGTTTTTAAATGACATTCTGGCAGCTCGAAACATGGCTGCTATAATGCATACTATTAAAGCCAGAAGTGCACCCCTGGAACCGGTCCTCAACACAATATATGTTGAAACAATAATAAGAATCAAATAAATACAACTTTTACGCTTGTTTTCAGAAAACAACCTGCTACACATCAGTCCAGTCGGAATACAGAAATATCCCCCGAATTCATTTGGATCGGTAAATGTACCTAACATATACAATGTACTCCTATCACTATATTCAATTGATTTGTCTCCCCCGGTTATAAAAATGATAATACAAAATATCGATATAAATATCCATGCATCTTCCAAATGCCTAATATCGTCATTATCCATAATCTCGCTGCTAAAAAGAAAAGCTAAAACAAAAAACTGAATATAACCAATTACATATACTATTGCATCCGATAAATTCAATGACCATATTAAGCTGACTGCATAATATATAACATATAAAAACCATGTAAATAAAATTGCTGATTTTCGATATTTTAATCGTCCGCCTTTTATAAAATAGTATACAATAATTACAATCGTCAGCAACTTCAATATAGACCCAAGACTGCCAAGTGCAACAAATGAAAATGGCATGAGTACAAGCCAGGCAAAAAGGCATCGCACGCTAATTGGATGTTTTGATTTGCAAGTTGCTATTGTATCATTCATGGTACCCTCGCAATTCATTTATTTAAGCATAGTTACTATATTTTTTGTATATAATCTCTCATAATCGCCAGTGCAGCGTTTAATATCATACATAGGCAAAATCTCAAATGATTTTTCAATCATACGTAGTCTTAACTCTTCAGAAAGTAGTGTCACTCTATACATGGCATCACTCAGCTGCCCAATATCATTTATATCCACTAAATATCCATTCACTCCATCATCAATAATGTCAACTGTACCACCGCATTTTGTAGAAACAATCGGGAGACCGCATGCCATTGCTTCCAATAAAGACAATGGAAGACCTTCAAAATCAGATGAAAGAACAAAAGCATCGGCACTAGCTAAATAATCCCCCACATTACTGACTATTCCTGTTAAATTTACAGCATCTTGAAGGTGGTATGCAGCTATAAGTTTTTCAATTTCCGGTTTGAGAGTTCCATCACCCACAATTGTCAATTGTGTATTTGGATTTTTTTTACGTACGTATGCAAATGCTTTTATTAGTAATTTCTGATTTTTTTCAGGTCTCATTGATCCTACAGTAATAAATTTATATATGTTATCTTCAGTTTTTTTGCGTTTACTTGTATTAAAATTCCCAAAATCAATGCCATTTGGTATACATGCAATTCGTTTTTCATTTAATTGATAATATGAGGCAATGTCTTGAACAAAACATTGACTAATTGCCACAGGAATAACATTTTTATAATGAAAACAAAAAGTGCGGATAATCTTCTGGAGTATTCCACTCGCCTCATAGCACGGGGTACTATGTATTGTAAAAAGTTTGACCTGGTTTCTATTAAATGAAGGAATCAAATATAGCAACGTGTCAAGATGTGCGTGAATTATATCAGGACTAATCAGTTCTACTACTTCCTTAACCTTTGAAAACATGGTAAAGTCAAGTCCTAATTTTTTATTTAGGTAAACGATCTTAATATTTTCATCCCTTATAAGACTTTCGTAAGCATCGGGCTGGTCACTATAATAGCACAGCAATGTAGCTTCAAATTTATTTTTATCTAGTAAACGGCTTATATCTAAAGCTAACTTTTCTGCTCCTCCAGTTCTAACAGTTGGAATTACTATCAAAACTTTTTTCAAGATAATCTCCTCATACAGCAATTTATATAACTTTATGAAACATTCAGTAAAAATGGAATAGATTCATATTTGCTTTCCCATTCGTTTCTGTATAAGTCCAGAATTTCTTTGATAGAATACTCTTCCAAGACCCTTTTATATGCGTTAGAACCAATTCGAATTTTCAAATCCGAATCAGATTCTAAACTTTTTATTGCCTCGCATATTTGAGTGCTACTATGCGGTTCAACAAGGATTCCGCATTCATTACTAAGCATATTTGGAATATCACCGACATTGGTGGCTATTATTGGTTTTTTAAATGACATAGCCTCTAAAATAACATATGGGCATCCTTCAGAATAACTTGGCAGAATAAAAGCTTCACATTCTGACAGAATTTCCATAGCTTCATCATGTCCTTTTTCTCCTTCAAAAATAATGCTTTTAAAATCATAGCCGGCCTGATGTAAATACTCTAAATAAGACTCTTGATAAGGCCCGACAATGCGAAGAGTTGCGTTTATTCCTGCCTGATTCCATGCTGAAACAAGTTCTTCTATACCCTTTGTTTTCAAAACCCATCCAAGAAACATATAATATTTAGATGTTGAATTGCGGGGTTCGCCCATAATTTTAATTGGATTATTTATCTTCTTTACTTGAAGCAGGGGAAACTGTTCTCTTAGTGAATTAAAGCTTAATCTATCAAGAATTATTACTGACCCTGCATGTTTCATAGCATGCATTAGCAATATGCGCTCCCAACTGCCATATTTAATAATTTCTGCAGTTCTGCCAAAATGAATATGATAAACTGTATTTATTTGATGCTTGCGGAAAAATATTAACAGCACATAGTCCCTTAATAACGCCAGGCTCCCGCTTGTTGTAAGATGAACAGAATCAGGTTTGCTGTTTTTTAATGTTTTTTTAGCAATACATAAAGCCTTAATAGTACTAGTTATACCATCCATAGCTCGGTTAAAAAGGTTTCGTCCTTCAGTTTCCCTTCTTCGTGGAGATATATCTATTACATCAAGGTCAATGTCAGCAAAATACCTCCTGATTCCATCGATTACAATTTTACTCCAGTTTGATATTCCTCCATATGGAGGAGGACATGGTGCTATTAATAACAATTTCATAAATTTCATACCTTTCTAAATCCAGTTCTTTTCTGTTATTTCCCCCAAACAACCCTATTAACATAATCAGTATAAGATAGTATTATCCTAAGTACCTTATCTGAAACATTGGGCATACAGTAATCTCCAACTTTCCTTAAAGTATCCTTCTCTTGAGTCTCTAATATTTCTATGCCCTGTAGAATTCTTTCTCTTTTTAGTCCTACCATCATTACTGATGTTTCTTCCATAGCTTCCGGTCTTTCATTGGCTTGTCTTATGTTAAGTGCTTTAAATCCAAGAATTGAAGATTCTTCACTGATTGTACCGCTGTCACTTAAAACAGCTTTGGAATTAATCTGAAGCTTAATATAATCATTAAACCCAAGAGGTTTCATTGTCTGTATCAGTGGATGAAATTCGATACCTCTTGTGAAAATCATGTTTCTAGTTCTTGGATGAGTGCTAATAATCACAGGCATTTTATATTTTTCTGCCACTTCATTTAGACTTTCAATTAAATCCAAAAAATTTTCTTCAGAATTAATATTTTCTTCTCTATGGGCTGATACTACAAAATACTTTCCTTCTTCAAGTCCTAATCTCTCTAATACATCTGATTTTTCAATATCAGTCTTTCTTGAATTAAGAACTTCAAACATTGGACTGCCGGTTTTAATAATTCTGTCAGCCGGTAACCCTTCAAGTAACAGATATTCTCTTGCTATATCACTATAAGTTAAGTTTATATCTGAAATATGGTCTACGATTTTTCTGTTTGTTTCTTCAGGTACTCTTTGGTCAAAACATCTATTTCCTGCTTCCATATGAAATATTGGTATATGTCTTCGCTTTGCTGCGATAGCACATAAACAACTGTTAGTATCTCCGAGTACCAAGAATGCATCCGGTTTTATTTCTTCAAGAATCGGATCAATTTTAATAAGAATATTACCTATAGTTTCTACTGCTGTTCCGTTAGCTGCATTAAGAAAATAATCAGGTTTTTTTAATTTGAAATCTTCAAAAAACACTTCATATAGTTCATAGTCGTAGTTTTGTCCTGTATGAACAAGAACATGTTCTATAACTTTTGACTCTTCTAATTTGTTAATAACAGCAGATAGTCTTATTATCTCCGGTCTCGTACCAACAACCGTCATAACTTTTAATCTTTTCACATCGTTACCTCCAAGTAACAAGTATCTGGTTTTTCAGGTTCAAAAGACTCATCGACCCACATAATGGTAACCATATCTATATCACCAAGGTTTTCGATATTATGTGTGTATCCCGGCGGAATGTCTACTGCTTCCATCTTATCTCCACTTACAAAATACTCTATAACTTCATCTGAATATATTTTTCTGAATCGGATAACGCCTTTACCGCTGACTACTAAAAATTTTTCATTCTTGCTGTGATGCCAATGGTTTCCTTTTGTAATTCCCGGTTTAGATATATTTACTGAAACCTGTCCTCTGTCCGGTGTTTTTATGAATTCTGTAAAAGAACCCCTGTTATCCACATTCATCTTTAGTTCATAGCTGAATTTGTCTTCCGGTAAATAACTCAAATATGTACTATACAGCTTTTTGATAAATACATCAGACATATTCGGAATTGAACGCCCTTCTCTGCTTTTTTTGAATGAATACAATAATTTAGCAATCTCTCCGAGGGTAATGGTATAGACTATAGGAACTTCGCAGAATTCGATCTTTCTATTTTCTTTGCCTTCATAAGCACTTATCAATTCATTTACCACATCATCTATATATACAAGTTTCATTACAACACTTGGGTCGTTCACGGTTATAGGCAGGTCATGAGCAACATTATGGCAGAATGTTGCGACAGCACTGTTGTAATTTGGTCTGCACCATTTACCGAATACATTTGGAAACCTGTAGATTAATACTTTTACACCGTTTTTCTTCCCGTAATCAATCAATAATTCTTCTACTGCTTTTTTGCTTTTGCCGTAAGGATTATCTAATTCAGCTTGAATAGAAGAAGAAAGCATTATAGGACAGATATTTTTGTGCTTTCTAAGTAAATCAAGCAGTATTGATGTAAACCCAAAATTTCCTTCCATATACTCCGATTGCTCTTTTGGACGATTCACTCCTGCCAAATGAAATACAAATTCTGCTTCTTTACAATATTTATCAAGCAAAACAGGGTTTGTATCTATATCGTATTCAAATAAATCTGTATATTTTCTGTTTTTTAGTTCAGTAATAAGGTTCTTCCCTATAAAACCCTTTGCTCCTGTTATAAGTATTTTCATCACTTATTTCGGCCTTTCTATTAATTTAGAAGACTACATGGTGATTGCTGTTTCATATCTATAATTAAAATACTCCAATTCTTTTCTTATACATTCAAGTAATAGTAACTTTTCTTTAATCTGTTCTATATTCAACCTTTCTGTATTATCAGAATTATACTCTCCGTTAGATGATAACTTTTGACTTCCTTCTATGAAATATTTATCATAATTCAGGTCTCTTTTATCAGCAGGCACTCTATAAAAGCTGCCCATATCTTCCGCCTTTATATATTCTTCTTTTGTTAAAAGAGTTTCATATCTTTTCTCTCCGTGTCGGGTGCCGATAATTTTTATATCATTATCAGCATTAAACAGTTCTTTAACAGCTTGAGCTAAATCAGCAATTGTAGATGCAGGCGACTTCTGAACCATAATATCACCTGCTTCAGCATTCTGAAATGCAAATACCACCAACTCTACTGCTTCTTCCAAGCTCATTAAAAATCTGGTCATATTGGGGTCTGTAACAGTTAATGGTTGTCCGCTTTTTATCTGATCAATAAACAGGGGTATAACTGAACCTCTGGAAGCCATCACATTACCGTAACGAGTTCCGCATATTAGAGTCTTATCAGCATCAACTGTCTTAGACTTGGCAATAAAAACTTTTTCCATCATTGCTTTTGAAATTCCCATTGCATTTATTGGATAAGCAGCTTTGTCAGTAGAGAGACAGATGACTTTCTTTACAAAATGTTCAATGGCAGCTGTAAGCACATTATCTGTCCCTAAAACATTTGTTTTTACTGCTTCTAACGGGAAAAATTCACATGACGGAACCTGCTTAAGTGCTGCGGCATGAAATATATAATCTACTCCGTGCATAGCATCTTTTACAGATTGGATATCCCTTACATCTCCTATATAAAACTTAAGCTTGTCATCCTTATAGTGTCTTCGCATATCGTCCTGTTTCTTTTCATCACGTGAGAAAATGCGAATTTCTTTTATATCCGTTTTCAGGAATTTTCCCATTACGGCATTGCCGAAGGAGCCTGTTCCGCCTGTGATTAGCATGGTTTTATCTTTAAACATTTTGCTGCCTCGTTTCTTTGTTAAAACGCTTTTCAAGTATATCTACAGAGCTTTCTAAAGAAAAATTCTTTTTAACATAATCCCTGCCGTTCCTTCCCATCTGTTTAAGTAACGGACTTTTTGACATCCTTCTTATAGCTTCTACAAACTTATCCTTATCACCGGACCATACCCATTCACCACATTTAGATTGAAGAATCAAATCCTTTATGTCAGTTGTTTTATCTGTTGCTGCTAATACCGGCTTTGAATACTCCATGTAAGATAGTATTCTTGATGGATAATTCGGAATTGTGAACCGAGGATCTAAAATTATGAGTCCAACATCACTTTCCTTGGTAATTTGTTCATATTGATCTCTCGGTAAGTTTTCAATAACTTTTGCATTTATTATATTTTCTGATTTTATTGTATTTTCCAGTTTGTATCGTTCCGTACCCCTTCCGACAAATAAGAAATATATACCTTCATCATTTTTACATTCTATAATTGCTTGGCTCAGCAAGTCTACATATTGCGGTTTCCCTATGTTGCCGCCAAAAATAAACACACATGCATCCTCCGGAATGGAGTATTGTTGTCTTATCTTTAGTTTTACAGGTTCGATCTCATCAGTAATCCTCTTAGTATTAGGAAGCAATTCAATCTTACTCTCATTCAACCAAGAATTATGCTTGATAATATACTGCTTGTTTGCTTCTGACATACAACCAATAATATCTGCTGACTTATACAGATCTTTCTCTTTTTTTATAAAATATCTATAAATAATACTGCTCTTTTTCATTATCCCTATATCGACAGCATTATGTGGAAATATGTCTTTTAGCATTAAATATGAAGGACAATCAAACTTCTTTTTAGCCCATGCAACTAAGCTAGCATTAGTTACAGGTGGAGCTTCGTAAAGTATAAAATCAAATTTTCTATTGACTATGTACTTTGAGATTTCATTTTTCATTATAATTGGAATTCTTAATGTAGTGATTCCTTTTTCTATAAGACTTACATCATAATAATTTCCAGTAACTATTCTTAAAACATCAAATCCACGTTCTTTTTTCATCTGTGTCCGGCTTAGGTTTTTCGCTTGTTCTGAAACTGCTACCGTTATTTCATGACCTGCTTCATATAGGGCTTCAGCCAAATCAGTATAAATAGTCGCACCTTTATTAGGTTCCGGAAATGATGTTGCAATATATAATACTTTCATTAACCTGTCTCCATACTATCATCTCCACAAATGATACACACTTCCACAACTCACATACTCGAAGCCCATCTTCGAATAAAACCGAGTAGCTGAAATATTATTCACTTGTGTTCCTGCTTTAATTTTTCCAATTCCTTTATCTATAACAAATGATTCCATTGTATTAATCAGTGACTTCCCGACTCTTTGTCCTTGATACTTCTCATCAACAGCGATGAGTTCAATCACACTTCTGTCTTCAATGAATGAAAACAGAATATAGCCTGCTACATTTCCTTCTCTTTCAGAGATAACAAAGTACTTATCTTTATTATTAAAGGCGCATTCAGTCCAGTGAATATAAATATTCTTCGCTTTTTTTTCTGGAAGTTTTGAATCATTAAAAAACCTGGAATAATTAAATGACTTTCCTGCAATATCAACTATCTGTGCATTTTTATATAAGCAATTCGCTGTATAGGTTTTCTCATCTTGATAGTCTGGCTTATCCTCCAAGACTTTAATAAACTTAACATTTATATCAGTAAGAAATGCATTAGTTCTATTGCCTATCCAATGATTATTTTCTTTTGTATTGTCAAGATTAGAAATAGTAACAAAATCATAACCTTTACAAAACTCTACTATATCTTCTTGACCTTTTTCATCTACAATACCGAATAGATTTACTCTGGCAGAACTAACACCAAAATAATCCGTATCCCACTGCAGATGTTTGCACTCATAATTGGTATTAGCCATTAGCTTTCACACCACTCTTGCTTTTAGATTTGTGTTCTATAAATACAGACTCCCTCTTAAGAACCGATGAAACTGTTTTTAAAAAAATCTTGATATCCAACAATATTGTAAGATTATCAATATAATAAATATCATTCTGAATTCTTTCTTTCCAAGGTACTGTATTTCTATAATAAGCTTGATTTAATCCTGAAACCCCTGGTCTAACTTCTAGCTTGCGTTCCTCATTACCTTCATATAAATCTCTATGCTCTGGCAAATCGGGTCTTGGCCCTATAATGCTCATGTCACCTTTAATGATATTTAAAAGCTGGGGTGTTTCATCAAGACTTGTCTTTCTGATAAACTTACCTATCTTAGTTAATCTTGGATCATCCTCAGAATTAAAAGTAGACCCATCTTCATTTCTGAAATCAAGAGAATTTACCTTCATAGAACGGAATTTATACATTTTGAATATCTTTCCATCTTGACCTAGTCGTTGTGCATTATAGAAAATTGGACCTTCATCTTGGATGTATATAATTGCTCCGATAATAATCAATATAATAAACCAAAAGGGTAAAGCTATTACAGCTAGAACAAAGTCAATTATTCTTTTAAAATACTTCCTATACATACCCTTACTCCTACTTATCTGCCACAACCTGTCTGGTTTGCAACACTTTATTCATTGCTTTCTTCAAACTTTCGCAAATGTACTTCACATCCTCATCACTTAACAATGTATGAAGAGGCAGTGTAATTTCGTTCTTATACATATCAAAGGAATTCGGATAATCCTTTATATCAAAACCTAAATTCTTATATGCTGTAAGCATAGGCAGAGGTTTATAATGAACATTTGTTGAAATCCCATTCTCAGCCATCTTTATAATAATCTCATTTCTCTCATTTTCACTAATATTGGGTATCCTAGCTAAATAAAGATGTCCTGCAGAGGTGAAATCCTCTCCAAAATGAATTAAACTTTGAATGCCCAATGGATGCAACAAAGAATCATACAACTTTATAATCTCTTCACGTCTCTCTAATAAACCTTTGTATCTTTTAATTTGAATTAAACCGATACCGGCTAATATGTCAGTCATATTGCATTTGTAAGCAGGATAAACAATGTCATACTCCCAGGAGCCTTTCTTTGTTTTTTCTAATGCATCCTTTGATTGTCCATGAAGACTGTACAACATATACTGCTTATACAATTCTTCGTCGTCCAATCCTAAATCATTTCTCCAAAGAACAGCTCCACCTTCAGCAGTTGTAAGATTTTTTACTGCATGAAAGGAAAAGGTGGTAAAGTCCGCTGCCTGTCCACATTTAAGGCCCTTTCTTTCAGCTCCGAATGCATGGGCTGCATCGGA
>Ga0208459_1000933_pt1 | contig 29334 bp, 24 predicted proteins | sample AD_UKC087_MetaG_FD_184433 | JGI IMG/M metagenome (GOLD analysis project Ga0208459, IMG submission 184433) | Active sludge microbial communities of municipal wastewater-treating anaerobic digesters from USA - AD_UKC087_MetaG (SPAdes) (version 2) | ecosystem: Engineered > Bioreactor > Anaerobic >... | reverse complement strand
GTCACGAGACTGGGCGGCCAAAATGGTCCCGACCAGCAACTCCAGTTCGTTTCTGAACTCAAGCGGGATCGCCACCCTGCCCGGCATTTCGGCCGCAAGCAACGCTGCCGCCTGAACTGCACGCCCGGCTCTTACCTGCTTTTCATCCATCATTTCTGATACCTGTGCACGGTACGCAAATCTCCCTGGTCGCGCGGTTTGACCACAATCTGATCGATGTTGATGTGGTCCGGCAGCGTAACCACCCACCTTATGCACTCGGCGATGTCGGCGGCCACCAGCGGTTTCATGTCGCGGTAGACGCCGGCTGCTTTGTCCTCGTCTCCAAGTCGAACGATTGAGAACTCGGTCTCAACCATTCCTGGGTCGATCGTCGACACCCGTATCGGTTCACCCAGAAGTTCCAGTCTGAGCGTGTTGGTCAGCGCGTCCACGGCATGCTTGGTCGCGCAGTAAATGCCCCCGCCCACGTAAACACCGTGGCCCGCGATGCTTCCGAGGTTGACGATGTGACCACGTCCGGATCTTCGTATATGCGGCAAAACCGCCTGGGTCATCCGCAGCAGGCCTTCGACGTTGGTGTCGATCATTTCGCGCCATCGGGCCGATTCCACCGTATCAAGGCGATCGAGTCCCCGCGCCATGCCGGCGTTGTTCACCAGGACGTTGATCCAGCCAAGTGCCGCGACGCCCCTGTCGACAAACGTTGCGACGGATTTCTCGTCCCTGACGTCCAGTTCACCTGCCCAGACCGGCACTCCATGCTTGGCGGCCAGCCGTTCGGCCAGCGCCATGACCCGATCGACGCGGCGAGCCCCCAGGATCAACCCGAACCCCTCTGACGCCAGTGCCGATGCCGTGGCCTCGCCGATCCCTGCCGAAGCCCCCGAGATACACGCGATCATCCTGTCCGCCTTCATCACTTCTTCCCCTTCATATCCCTGAAACGATTGGTGATCGGGTAACGCCGGTCACGCCCGAAATTCCTGGATGAAATCTTTACACCCGGCGCCGCCTGGCGACGTTTGTACTCCGAGACGTACAGCAGCCTCTCAACCCTTGCCACGACCGCCGGGTCGAAACCTTCGTCACAGATCTCGGCCAAAGATCTTTCGCCTTCGACCAGCAGTTCAAGGATTCTGTCCAGTTCGCCGTATGGTGGCAGGGAATCCTCGTCGCGCTGGTCCGGTCGCAACTCGGCGCTCGGCGGTCGCTCGATTGTCCGATCGGGAATCACCATTCCGGCAGGCCCGAGCGCGCCTTCCGGAACCGCATTGTTCCTGTATCGACACAGCGCGAACACGTCTGTCTTGTAGACATCCTTCAGAACCGAGTAACCGCCGCACATATCGCCGTAAATCGTCGCGTATCCGACCGACGATTCCGACTTGTTGCCAGTGGTCACGACCATCGAACCGAACTTGTTGGAAATCGCCATCAGGACGGTTCCGCGAACCCTGGACTGAAGATTCTCCTCGGTCAAATCGGGAGAGCGGCCCTCGAACATCCCGGACAGCATGCCGTTGATGGCGTCAACCGCCGGCGCGATCGGCACCACATCGTATCGGATCCCGAGCAGCCCGGCGGTGAGGGCGGCCTCCTCGAGACTGATCCCGCTGGTGTAGACATAAGGCAGCATCACCGCGTGAACGCGTTCCGGTCCTATCGCATCGACGGCCACCGCCGCGGTCAACGCACTGTCGACCCCGCCGGACAGACCAAGCACCACGCCCGGGAACCCGTTCTTCGCGATGTAATCACGCAGCCCGACAACCATTGCCTGATAGATCGATTCAAGCCTGTCGGGAACCGGCGCCACCTTGCCAGGCCGGCACACAAACCGACCATCAACACGCGAAAACTCCATCATCCGGGAGACGCACCTCCACGACGGAAGGCGTGCAGCGATGCTTCCATCGGGATTCTGCGCGAAAGAGGCTCCGTCAAAGACCAGTTCGTCCTGGCCACCTGCCTGATTGACATAGACAAGCGGCAAGCCGGTTTCCTGCACGCGCGCGCTGGCGGCATCCGCCCGGCGGTGATACTTCTCGGAATCGAAAGGCGACCCGTTGATCGCTATCAGAATCTCGGCACCCGCGGCCGCAAGAGCCGAACAGACGTCCGGCCACCAGATGTCCTCACAGATCGGCAGCCCCAGGCGGACCCCCCGGAATTCAACAGGCTCAGGCAACGGGCCTGGCTCGAACACCCGGATCTCGTCGAAAACCCCGTAATTTGGAAGATGATGCTTGAACCGTACCGCCTGGATCCGCCCGCCATCGATCAACAAAACCGCGTTGCCGACGCCGCTGCCACTGCGAAATGGACACCCCATGACAATGCCGGGACCGTCAACCGAGGCGGCCGCCAGTTCCGCCGCGGCTTCCATCACCCTTTTGACGAAGACAGGCTTCAAGGCCAGGTCCTCGGGCGGATAACCACAGATGAACAGTTCAGAAAAGACGACCAGGTCGGCGCCCGCCGCCTTCGCGTCGCGCCAGTGCCTGACCGCCATCGCCAGGTTGTGCTCGATATCGCCAACGACAGGATCGTCCTGAACAACACAAATCGACAATGAATTCATTCGGTTCCCTCATACTGACGCACCGTCGCGATAACGAACCGACGCGCCTCGACCGTCGGCACCATAATTACCAGTCCACCCGGAAAATTGCCACGTCTGATTGCCACGTCTGTTTGATCCAGGCCGGGGTGGCTTCCCCGCTGATTCAGGCTACAATGGCAACGGTCTCTAGCCCCAGGGAGCCTGTTCATGAAACGCGATACCAGAATTTTCGTATCAAGGGAGATTCCCCAGGCCGGTCTCGATCTGCTCGCCGATATAGACAATCTGACGGTCTGGCGGGATGAAATGCCTCCTCCTCGCGACGAGATGCTCGCGGCTGTCAGGGATTGCGACGGAGTCATCCTCCTTCTGTCGGATACCGTTGACGACCAGCTTCTGGCCGCCGCCGGTCCACGCCTGAAGGTGGTCAGCCTCTTCTCGGCCGGCTTCAACAACGTCGATATCGCCGCCGCCACAAAACGCGGGGTGGTGGTCACCAATACACCCGGTCAATTGACTGAAACCACGGCCGAACTGGCCTTCACGCTGATGATGGCTGCCGCCAGACGCGTCAAGGAAGGGATCGAGAATGTCGAGTCCGGCCGCTGGAAGACCTGGGGGCCACGAACTCTTCTGGGACAGGATCTGCTCGGCGCCACTCTCGGCATCGCCGGCATGGGAAGGATTGGCGCCGCGGTTGCCCGCCGGGCGATCGCCTTCGGAATGCGCGTGGTGTACTTCGACCCGTCACCTTTCATGGTGCCGCCCGCCGATGCGCCGGTCCGTCAGGCCGCGAGCCTCGAAGAAATGCTCAGCCAGTCCGATTTCGTGTCGCTTCACTGCCCGCTGACCCCGAAGACGCGACACATGATAAACCGTGACACGCTGCGCCTGATGAAACCGAACGCGATCCTCGTCAACACGGGACGAGGACCGTGCGTGGACACCGACGCTCTGGTCGAGGCGCTCGGGCAGGGTCGCATATTCGCCGCCGGTCTGGACGTCACCGATCCGGAACCACTGCCACCGGATCATCCGCTGGTGTCGATGCCCAACTGCCTGATCGTCCCGCACATAGGCAGCGCCTCCATCGCCACCAGGGACGCGATGGCGACCGGTGCCGCGCAAAACCTGATCGACGTGCTCGAAGGACGCCTGCCGACCGATACGCTGAACCCCGAAGCCCTGCGGTGAGCCGCGGACATCTCCCGAATATGTTATAATTCCGTAGGCATTGATTCCGGAGGTCTGTACCATGACAAGGCTGACTCTGTTCGCTTTCTCGATGGCGCTGTTGCTTCCCGTGGCAGCCTTCGCGGCGCAAAACGGACTCTCGGGCAGTGATGACGCGCTTGAGGCCCCCTCCGGAGACCTGCCTGCCACGAACGAAGACCGCCCGGCGGAGGCCGCTGGACCAACCTTGATGTCCACGTCCGTGGCGTATCGCGAATACGCGCCACTCAACGACGTCTGCAGGAAGGAATTCGGAGAAACGGCCAGGGTCGCGGACTTCAACGACCTCAAACGAATGATCAACACGCGCTCGGATTACGAGACGTTCATCCGGGTCAACGGTCTCGACGGACGCTCCCGTGAACGCCTGATGTACTACAACGGCCAGTTCAAGGGCCCCCGCGACAGGCACTACTATCTGATCTACAACCCGGACGGGGTGACTCCGCGAGGCGTCAACGCAATTGGCAGGCTGCGCGGAAACAATCTGAACCTCGCCGCGATCATGCACATCCGCGCCAGGGTGCTGTGTCTTGTTCCATAGGTGCCGGGAGCGGGACTCGAACCCGCACGACCACAGGGATCAGGGGATTTTAAGTCCCCGGCGTCTACCATTCCGCCATCCCGGCGCGCAAAAAAGTATGCACCATCGGCCGGAACCGCGAAAGTGGGATTTGCCGCTTCATGGCCGGAACGAGGCGGCGTAGAATCGGACAGGTCATTCCCGATGACGCGAAGATGAGAAGACGACCACAACACATAAAGGCACTCCTTCACGCCATGGTGGCGCCGCTTGCGTTGTTTCTGGTGTCTGGATGCGCTACCACCGGGACCAACGGCAAGACTGTCGATTCAGTTCCGGCCATCCCCGCATGTCCGGAAGGTTTCGGGTCTTCACTGGCCCAACCGATCGACGCGGCTCCGCTGGTATCCAGTCTGCGCGGCGAGACCCTTGTCTGTCCAGGGGGCGCGGTGGCCAGACGCGTGATGGACGACTTCGGGGGCTGGTCGGTCACGAGTTCCGAGCAGGCAGAACTGCTGATTACGGTGCGGTGTCCCGGAAGGGATATCGCGATTCATGTGACCAGGACCGATGAAGACAGGAAGACGCCGTCATGCATCCCCGCCCCGCTGACGCTGCTTGATTCCAGGGCGGCCGAACTGGTTGCCGAGTCGACCAGGGAACTGGCGGCCGGGCGATTCAAACGGGCACTGGCGCTTGCCCGGAAGGCGATCAAGTTCGAACAGGACTCCGAGGCGGCGCTGATCGCCCTCGGAACGGCTCAGATGGCCACCGGCGCATTCAAGGATGCACAGCAAACCTTTTCCGACGCCCTCGAGATAAATGCCGGAAACTGGACGGTCAGGCTGGCCCGGGCGGTCTGCATGTCGGAAACCGGAAACAAATCCGGTTACGCGGCCGAGATATTCCGGCTGTACGACGAGGTTCCTGTTTCGGCCCCGCTGCACTGGGACCTGACATGCCGCATGGCAGACAATTTCAACCGCATCGGCAACCGCGACGAAGCGATCAGGATGGCCCGCGTCGCTTGTGAACACGGCGTCGACATGTGCTGCGACCTGGCACACAGCGATATCGAGGCCAGGGAAGTCCGCTGAAAGAATTCACGTCAAGACAGCGCAGCCGCGACGATGCCACGGGCGTCCTCGAGGATTTGCTCCAGGTGGGCGCGGTCACGAAGGCTTTCCGCGTATATCTTGTAAATATCCTCAGTACCGCTGGGACGTGCCGCGAACCAGCCATCCGCCGTGACAACCTTCAGCCCGCCGATCGAGGCGCCGTTTCCGGGAGCCTTAGTCAGGCGGGCGGTTATCGGCTGTCCGGCCATCCTGTCCGCGCTGACCATGTCCGGCGAAAGATTTGCCAGCACGCGCCGGGCTCGGGCATCGGCCGGACTGTCCACGCGGGCATAGAATGAACGGCCGAAACGCCCCTCGATGTCGGCGTACAGTTCGCCCGGGTCGCGCCCCGTCACCGCGGTGATCTCGGCGGCCAGCAGCGCCGCTATGATGCCATCCTTGTCGGTTGTCCAGACGGTACCGTCACGACGCAGGAACGAAGCGCCCGCGCTCTCCTCGCCGGCAAACCCGAAACCGCCCGAGACCAGCCCGTCCACAAACCACTTGAAACCGACCGGAACCTCGACCACCCTGCGGTTCATCGACGCGGCGACACGATCGATTATCGAACTTGAAACCAGCGTCTTGCCAACGGCCGAACCAGGTCCCCATTCCGGCCTGTGTTCGAACAGATACTCAATCATAACAGCAAGATACGCGTTCGGATTCATCAGACCCGACGACCGCGTGACGATGCCGTGGCGATCCGAATCGGGGTCATTGCCAAACGACACATCGAACCGGTCGCGATACCGTATCAGGCCGGCCATCGCCCACGGCGAGGAGCAGTCCATCCTGACCTTGCCATCGTGATCCACCGTCATGAACCGGAACGTCGGATCCAGCACGGTGTTCACGACCTCAAGATCCAGGCCGTACACATCCCTTATCCTGGCCCAGTAAGGCAGGGATGCCCCACCGAGCGGATCAACGCCCATCCTGACCCCGGCAGACTTGATTCGTTCAATGTCGACGACGTTCTTCAGGTCAGAGACGTAAGCCCCCAGGAAATCGTGACCGACGACGTTCGGCATCGTCAGCGCGCGCTCGTATGGCACGCGGCGCACTTCCCCCAGACCGCGGGCAAGCATCTCATTGGCGCGGCGCTGAATCGCGCCGGTTTCGTCGCTGCCCGCCGGCCCGCCGTGAGACGGGTTGTACTTGAAGCCACCATCGGAAGGAGGGTTGTGCGAAGGCGTCACCACGACACCATCGGCCAGTCCGGTCAGACGGCCCCGGTTGTGGCACAGGATCGCGTGCGACACGGCCGGTGTCGGCGTGACCATTCCTTCCGTGGCATAACGCACCTCGACCCCGTTCGCGGCGAAAACCTCGATCGCTGTTCGATGCGCCGGGGCCGACAGCGCGTGCGAATCCATCCCGATAAACAACGGTCCGTCGATGCCACGGCCGGCGCGGTACTCGCAGATCGCCTGGGCGATGGCAAGCACATGCGCCTCGTTGAACGTCGTGTCTTTCGACCTTCCCCGATGCCCAGAAGTCCCGAAAGACACCCACTGTCCCGGATTATCCGGATCCGGCCGCAGCCCGTAATAAGCATCGACCAGGCCAGCGACATCCTCGACCATCTCATCGGGCACCGGCAGGCCCGCAAGACTGGAAACCGCCATTTCATCCCCCGGCAAAGACAAAAGATGTCGGATTATACGATGGATTGACGAGGACGCGACCGAAGCGTCGGCTCATTCAAGCGGGTAGTCGCAGCAGAGATTCCAGTCGCCAGTGTATTCGGAGTTCTGGAAGAGACGGGCCTCAAAATCATAGGTACCGGCATGATCGGAGCCCGTGCTGTCCAGCACTATCGTGTACCAGCCCTCTTCTTCTTCAGACAACGGCTTAATTTGAACGTTGTTGTTAGCTGGTTGGGTTTCGCTGATAGGGGCATTGACACACGACAACAAGTTGTTGCGATCCAACTGACAATCGCCTTTGTACACCTTCAACATGAAGTCGATAGCCATGAAATCCGGGTGTTCCACAACTCTCCAGTTGCTCACGGTGAATGAAAACAGATCCCCTTGAATCAAGTAAACCTTGAAGAAGTGGTCTGGACCGTCATCATCGCATTCGGACTGGCACCAGAGCGGGTCCTCGGCATCCGGGACCCCCGGACAACCGTCATCATCCAGATTGTCGTCATCCTTGTTGGGACCGCCCGCGACACCCTCATTGATCGTATCGTTGTATCCGCTGATGCCATTGTCCGTCGACAACGTCACACGCCCAAGCACGCTTGCGGTCGCGCAGGTCATCCTGTTCGCGCTGGCGCTGTTGCACGCGGCCTTGCCCAGCGAACACCGGGGCGCTGCATCCTCGATCAGGTCCTGACCTTCGTCGGTCGGTTCAACCGAGTCATTGACGTTCGTGTCCGTGCCGCCCTGATCGGTCGCCGAGACATCCATATCCGAGGTGTCGTCGCCGGAGGACACATCCCGGTCGCCGCCCTGGTCGCCGACAAATCCGTCGGTATCCAGCGTATCGGTCCTTCCCGAATCGGGAACGATGATCAAAACGTCGGTTCTGTTCCCGCCATCGTCACCGCATCCGACCATGGCCAGCGCGGACAGCATCGATTTCGCATTCATCTGCATCACTCCACAATTCACATTCACACAATTCCAGGTCGACGGACAAAGCCTGAAGGCCGGGAATGCGGCATTGTAGAGCAACCTGGCTCATTTTTCACTCTCCGGGATCGTCGTCCCGTAGATTTACCCCTTACACTCACGAGTTTTATCCCTATAATTCTCCACGGAAAAACGACCTTACCCCATAAGCAATGAGGGTCTCCATGAACAAAATCAACCGATGGCTGATCGGCGCCGTCTTCGCGCTGCTCACGTCGCTGCTGATCCCGACGACCGCCCTGCCATGCGGTCCCGGCGTTCACATTCGCGAGTCTGACAGCATCTGGCCGGCTCTGGTCGAACAGTACCCGAACCTTGCGGATCTGCGGGACACGCCTATGTTCGAGACGTATCTGCATCTGGGCGCCATCCTTCCAGACTTCCAGTAGTTCCTGCCGATTAAACAGGGCCACTCGTCCGCATTTTCGTTACACCTGATAGCGGAGGCGATCGAAGAAGAACCGCGGTTTCTGGTGACGGCACTGGGACACCTGATGCACAACTCGGTCTCGGACCCACTCTGTGAACAGTTCTGGACCCCGACCCTGATGGCCTCGGCCCCCCTCGGCATGGTCTATCTGCTGGAAGGTTATGGGGATCCCAGGGGTATGTCCGAGGGTATAACCGAAGTCCTCGGCGACCTGCTGGTCGGTGACTGGGACGCCTTGATCGACGTGGCCTTCGACGTCTTTCTGGACGACGACGACGCCGAGGCCAGGGGACACGAGATGATCGTCTGGTACGTGGAACACATGAACGATTACTACGGGACCGCAACGGATCCCGAGATGGTCTGGCAAAGCCTGCAGGACAAGGTCGCCGACTACTCGATGTACATCTCCGGCCTCGACCGCACGATGGCCAAGGAAATGCTTCACGAAATGAAGGGCGACACGCCGGCCGAAGCCATCAGCCTGTTCACCGGAGATCTAATCTCCAAACTGGCTGGCGACGCCGCAAAACGCTGCGAGGACTTCGATACGAACATCGCGACCGTGATGAAGTCCGCCCTTGTTGAACAGTGGTTCTGGGATGTCTACGCCGACACCCTGCTCTCCGGGTTGTCCTCGTTCTGGTACCTGGATCGGGTCGCCCCGTTCGCCGGAACGATGCTGGCCGACGATGTTTCCGCAGCCGTGCTTGGCTGGCCCACATGGGGAGCCAACCCGATGATCGCCGGCAACGTCATGTCCGCGATGCAGTTTCACGACGACATCTATGACGTGGTTCCCGGTTTGATCGTGGACGAAGTCGTCTGGATGGACGCCTCCGGGAACGCCATCTCGCAGTTCACGAACGAGATGATGTCGCAGACCCTCAAGGTTCGTGTCACGTACTACACCGCCCTGGACTTCTCGGGCGAGATCCGTCTGGTCGTCAAAACCGACTTGCCGGGCCTGGACCAGTCGGGGGACGCCGTGGTCGGGCAGCACGCCGAGACCGTGACACTCGATCCGCGCGGGTACGTGCTTGGGACGCGCAGCACCATCGAAGCCGAATTCCAGTCTGTCCTGACTCACATCGACGGTTTCTATCTGGAACTGTACGCGCGCGACAACGAAGGTCCGTGGTTCACGACAAATTGGGACGCCATGATGGCCGGCGGACGGATTCCGGTCTACCAGAAGATCTACCGCGACAATTTCGCCACTTACGGCAAGTGGCCTCCGTCACTGCCGGTTTCGGCCGATCTTGCCCCCGGGGACTGCGAAGTCTTCGTGCTGGCGCGAACCTTCGGCGACGGTGGTCCAATTGCGGCCGCGACGGTAAGTCTGATTTCTCAGACCGGGATCGAGCCTACTCTGGAACCGCGTACCCTGCCCACCTCCCAAAACGGGCTGGCCGTCTTCGAGCATATGTCTTCCGGATCCTACAGCATCGTGGGCGTGCCCCCGGCAGGCTACGTCAACCCGACGACGGACACCACAATCGTCGAATGCGACCCGGCGGCGGCGGGACAGGTCTGGGTGGACCAGGAATTCCACACGATTCCCAAGGCATGGGTCGAAGGCGGGGTCAGCGGACGCAACGACTGCATCGTGTTCCAGACGAACTCGATCGATTTCTGGGGACGCGCCGAGAAATTCCAGGTGACCGTCACGGACGCGAATGACGACCAGGTCGTGCTGCTTCCAATGGTTGAAAAGAATCCACGCCCGAAGATCGAGGCGTGTTTCCCGACTCCGGTTGAAAACGGCACCAACGTTGTCATCCATCTGCTCCCCCGTTACATCAACGACCTTGGAATGGGTGTCGAGGGTGTCAGCACGCCGATTCTGATCGACTCCACCCTGCCGGTGATTGACGCTATCGAACTGCTCGAACTGGACGATGAATGTGCCGGCGATTCAGTTGTGCACCCGTTCAAGGCCGTTCTTTCGGTCACATCGCAGTCAAGCGGCGTGAAGGAAGTCGCGTACAGCAGCGACGGCACAAACTGGCAGGCCATCGAGTTCGAAAGCGTCACCGTCGAGGGCGGTGTCTTTGACCTCACAACCAGTTTTTCGCCCGAAATGACCGCCGATATGGTCGTCGGGCAGGATGTCTGGTTCCGCATCCGGAACACACTCGGGATCGACAGCGAGGCGGTCGCGGCCAGGATCCCCCAGGAACTCGCCTGTGCGACCGTCCCGGTCGAAACCGATCCGACGGACGTGATCGTGACGCCGGATGAAGGCCTGCGCGATGACGTTCTCGAATCCGATGTCCCGACGGCCGACACTGTCATGACCGACGACGGCAACCCGCTTCCCGACCAGGATGTCGACGAAGGCGGCGGGTGTTCGGCCGGTGGAAACGGCGCCGGATCCTCCTGGATCGTCCTGCTGTGCCTTGCCATGGCCGGGATGTTGATGTACAGAAGGCGCGGCAACCACGCCGGTCGGGGTTTCTGACCATTTCCGTTCGCCTGCCACACTGGAGGTTCCCCTGAGACACTCAATCCGACTCTTGCTGTTGGTTGCATTGGCCGCGCAGGCCTGTGGCAACCAGTCTCCCGACCCCGACACCGACACCATCGATGTGGTCACGGACGCAGAATCGTTGGATGGAACATTTACCGACATGAGCACGGGCCGGGATACATCCAGTCACCCGGACGCGCCGATGACGGAAGTGAATCCGGAAGACGGACAAACCAGCTTCGACACGATCGACACGGATCTGCCGGTTTCAACCGACATTCCGGACGCCTCGGAACTGCCGCCTGAAACCGATTCCACACAGGACTCGATACAGGACACCACGGCCGCGGATGTCGGACCAGCCGACACGTACGTCGAACCGGGAATACCCGAGCACGGCGAACTCGAAGGCACCGGTTTCTTCCGGGTTCAGGCACACGACGGACGGTGGTGGTTCGTGACGCCCGAAGGCGCACCCTTCTACTCGGTTGGAATCAACGCGTGCACTCCGAACGGTTCGGTGGACGCCACGACGGGCGCCAATCGCTACAACGACGCGGTCAAGGCCCGTTACGCGGATTACGACGAATGGGCCGAAGCAACGACGGGACGACTGTCCTCCTGGGGATTCAACACGGTCGGCGCCTGGTCCGACTGGTCGCGTCTTGGCAAGACGATGCCGTACACGATCATCCTGAACATATCCGGGGTCGACTGGCAGGTCGGCGACATACCCGACTACTTCTCGGACGAATTCGCGGCCCGCTGCGAGCAGGTCGCGACCCAGACGGTCGCGCCACGCCGGGACGATCCGATGCTGATCGGATGGTTCCTCGACAACGAGTTGCGCTGGGGCTGGGACTGGCGCTCGCCCAAGACGCTGCTGGCCGACTACCTGGCCATGCCCGAAACAACCCCCGGCAGGAAGGTCGCCGAGTCATACCGCGGAGATCCCGAGGGTTTCCTGAAGGCGGTCGCGTCCCGGTATTTCTTCATCACCACCACCGCGGTTCGCAAGGCCGACCCGAATCACCTGATCCTGGGAATCCGTTCCATCAGCGTGATGACCCATCCACAGGTGCCGCAGGCGGCCGGCCCGTGGGTGGATGTCTACTCCGTCAACAACTACGAATTCGTCCCCGAGCTGTACGCCAGCATCGACGCGGCAGAACAGGACTTCCTGGATGAATCGAACTGGCTGGTCGAGTATTACAAAATCACGGGGCGGCCAATCCTGATCACCGAATACTCGATGCGTTCCGCCGAAGCGGACGTGCCCAGCACGTGGCCGATCTTCTACCCGACCTATCCGACCCAGGCCGACCGCGCCGCCGCCTGGGAGGCTTACACGCGTCAGTGTTTCGCCAAGCCCTACATCATCGGCCAGCACTGGTTCCAGTGGACCGATGAACCTGCTGGCGGCAGATTTGACGGCGAAAACTCCAATTTCGGACTGGTGGATGGGGACGACAACCCGTACGAGGTCCTGACCAGCACAATGGCTCGGGTCCACGCGGAAGCGCCGGACAGGGTACCAAGATGAAACGCATCTGTGTCTTCTGTGGCTCCGCTCCCGGGAACGACCCGGAGTTTGTCGCGGCGGCTTCCGATCTCGGACAGATCCTTGCGCAACGCGGAATCGAGGTGATCTACGGTGGTGGCCGTGTCGGCATGATGGGCGCCCTGGCGGATTCGGCGCTTGCGGCAGGCGGCCGTGTTCACGGCGTGATTCCGCGGGCCATGGTCAGACTGGAACTGGCGCATGACGCTCTCACCGAGTTGCATGTGGTCGAAACCATGCATGAGCGAAAGGCGTTGATGGCCGAAATGGCCGATGCGTTTGTAGCCATGCCGGGAGGTTTCGGCACGCTCGACGAGCTCTTCGAGGCACTTACCTGGTCGCAGTTGGGAATCCATGACAAGCCTTGCGGCCTTCTGAACACCAGAGGCTATTTCGATTCGCTTCTGGATTTCCTGGATCGGGCGGTCAACCAGGGTTTCATCCCGGCCGGACACCGCAGTCTGCTGTTTGATGACAGCACCGCGACTGTCCTGGTTGACAACATCGAAGCCATGACGCATTGGTAAGGGCATGGCCGAATACAAACTTGAAGAAAAGCTGGTGATCGCCGTCGCATCCAGCGCCTTGTTCGATCTGTCCGAGCCGGACCTGGTCTTCCGCACGCGTGGTGTCGAGGAATACCGTGCCTGGCAGCAGGAAAGACAGGACGTTCCCCTCGCTCCCGGCGTTGCATTCCCGTTCGTCAGGCGGGTGCTCGGCCTGAACCGTCATCTTGATGGACATCCGGTCGAAGTAATCCTGCTGTCCAGAAACGACGCGGACACCGGCCTGCGGGTGTTTTCTTCCATGCGCTCGCATGGCCTGGACATCACCCGGGCGGCATTCCTTTCAGGTGAAACACCGTTTTCCTACATCCCGGCATTCGAGGCATCCCTGTTTCTTTCGGCAAACGGCGAGGACGTGGCCGCGGCCATCAACGCCGGATTCCCGGCCGGGCTCGTTCTGAAATCCGCCACGGATGACGAACCGGACGACCAGTCGCTGCGTGTTGCCTTCGACTTCGACGGGGTGCTGGCCGACGACGAGTCCGAACGGGTCTTTCGCGAAAAGGGCGTGGACGAGTATCGTCGTGTCGAGACATCTCGAGCGCGCGAACCGCACGGTCCAGGCCTGTTGATGAACCTTCTTCGTAAACTGTCCTGGCTGCAGCGTCTGGAGCTCGAACGACAGGCCGCCAACCCTGACTTCAAGCGCAGCCTGCGAATCGCTATTATCACGGCAAGAAACTCGCCCGCGCACGAAAGGGCCGTGACTACGCTGAAGGCCGCCGACGTACACCCTGACGAGGTCTTCTTCCTGGGCGGCATCGACAAATCCCGTATTCTGAAGGTGTTCAAGCCTCACATCTTCTTCGACGACCAGATGGTTCACCTTGAGGACGCGTCCAGATTCGTCCCCTCGGTACACGTTCCGTTCGGCGTTGGAGGATTGACGCCCAGATGACGCCGCAGCGGGATGCCACCAGAGTCTTTTCGGGGTGGAGGCGCATCCTCCTGATCGCCGCAGGCTCGATCAGCCTGGCGCTGGGCGTGATCGGCATGGCACTGCCGGTGATGCCGACCACGCCGTTCCTGCTGCTGGCGGCAGCATGCTATCTACGCAGTTCCCGCAGACTGTACGACTGGATGCACAGCAACCGGCTGTTCGGATTCTACATGCGCCAGTACAGCAGTGGAGAGGGCGTGCCGCTGGCCGTCAAGCTCTTCACCATCATCTCGCTGTGGACCGCGATGCTTCTTTCCGGATTTCTGTTTCTGCCAGGCAGACTCTGGTGGGTCCGCGTCATCCTGTTCACCATCGGCGCGCTCGTCACGGTCCACGTCCTTCGCCAGAAAACGGCGCCCGGACGCAAGCGCTGACTCCACGTATCGTGAACGACACCGATTGATCAATCCAATTCGGAATGCTATCTTCGCGAGACTCTCATAACTTGGTGTCCTCATGGAAGAAGCGTTGGCGGGACTGGCTGGACTGGGAATCATCGGTGGCGTGCTGGGTCTGATAATCGGCGCGCTTTGGCTTTTCTTCATTCTGTACCCGATCATCGGGATTGGCCGAATCTGGCACTACAACAAGCTGCAGTACGAACTGATGCTGGAAATGAACCGCAAGCTTACCCAGTCTCAAGGAACTTTCCCGAACAACAACTGATCCACGGTTGACGACGCGCACCGACCAGCGCAAACGCGCGCCAGATCCTGTCCTGAACCGAATCGACTTGATTCCGAGGTCACCCGCTCCTATCCTACGCGCGTTCCTCATCCGTTGATCAGAGGCGAAGATTGAGAACAGTCAAATTCGAATTTCGAACCATCGTCGGACTGCTGGTCGTTCCTGTCGTCATCAGTGCCTTTGCTGCATCGCGGGCTGCAACGGCGCTTGAACAACCGCTCGCAACCGAAATTGCCAGCGCCTTCGCGGCTGTTCCAAACGACCCGCCGCCTCCGGAACTCGTACGCGGACTGCACTATGTCGTCTCCAACGAAGTCTGGGTCCATCTCTGGAAGGAAGTTGTAACGAACCGGGGTGGCATCCAGATAGGAGTCGGAACCGATCAGAACTACCTGCTGGCCGGGTGGTCCCGTCCCGAGGTTTTGATTCTGACGGACTTCGATCAGTGGGTCGTGGATGTTCACGCGATGTACCGCCTGGCTTTTCTGAACGCCCCGACTCCCGCGGCCTTTGTCGACATGTGGTCCGCGGAAGGCGCCGAACGATTCGGTGAACTGATCGAGAAAGGTATCGAAGACCCGAAGACCAGGGCAAGGGTTCTGAAGGTCTTCGGCAAGGTTCGCAAGACTATCAGCGGCCGGCTGCGGGTTGAACGGCGGCGCCACAAGGAAAACGGTGTTGCCAGTTTCCTGAACGACCAGGCCCAGTATGATTTCATCGTGGGATTGTTCCGAAACAACCGTGTGTTCGCGTTCCGTGGCGACCTGACGGCCTCGTCCACGCTGAGGACCATCGGTGAGGTGGCCACCAGACACGGTCTGATCGTCCGGGTGCTGTACCTTTCCAACGCCGAGAGATATTTCGAGTACGGCGACGATTTCCGCAAGAACATGACCGGCCTTCCCTGCGACGAAAGATCGATCGTGCTGCGAACGGTCGGATACGACGACGACACAAAGGGCGATCCGTACCTGTACATCTACCAGGATCTGTCGAATTTCACCAAATGGCTTGAACGTCGGTCGGTCACGGATTTCAAGCCGATCGTCAGAAGACGCGAGCTGGTCAAGGAACCGGCCCTGTTCCAGATCCGCAAGCTGCCGCCCACGCGCCGCAAGTAAAGTGGCACCAGGGCCCACGAGGCCCGGAATGCGATCAAAAGACTGTATGCGTGGTGCCGGAGGTGGGAATCGAACCCACACGACCGCAAGGGTCACCGGATTTTGAGTCCGGCGCGTCTGCCTATTTCACCACTCCGGCAAAATGCAGCGAAAGGTTACACGCACCAACGTTCCCGGTCAAGGCTGACCGGATTCGCGGACTGACGGGAGATGCCGCATGCGAAACGGAACTTGGCTTGTACGCCTCCATCGAATAACCTCGTGCCTGGACGGTCACGTCCATGGAGGTGTTGATGCCAGTAAATCCCAAACCGATTGGAGTCACGCGCTGGCTGGTTTTTGCCGGCCTCTGGATTGCGACCCTGTTTGCGCTGGCGCCACTGGATCTGCCGCTTTCGACAAGCGTCAACACCCCTGACTCGCCCTGGGCGAACTGGATAGCCGGCTACGGCACGCTGCCCAGCACGATCCTGTACATCGTCGCGGCACTTCTGGTCGCGGCCTCGGCGCCGCGCCGCTCGCCATTGCGCAACGCACCGGTTGTCGGTCAGGCGTCCATTACCCTGCTTCTGGCGGGACTTCTTCAACCCTTCGCCATCACCGGAGTGATGAAGGCGGCATTCGGCCGTCCCCGGTTCTTCCAACTCGAGGGACGAACAGAACTGTACTCACACTTCTACCAGTTCAACGACGTGCTGCAGGGCACCTCGTTCCCCTCGGGCCACGTGGCGACCGCGGTGGTTGGATTTCCGGTGGCGTGGGTGCTGTGGCGTCTCGGACATCGTAAATTATCGATCGCTGTGGCGGCAGTCACGGCAACGTGGGGCATCATCACCGCCGCGGGAAGGATTGTCGCCGGAGCGCATTTCCTGACCGACACCTTCTTCTCATTCGGACTGGCGTTGGCCCTCTGTCCGCTTGTCGGCCAGGCTGCCTTGAGCCTGCACCGCGTTCTGTTCAGAAAACCTGACGTGGTTGACGGACACTGAAAGCAACTTGATCATCGAAGGGCCGGTTCACTCGGCCTTCTTGCGGAAAGTCCAGATATTGTTTACGAAATAGTTGATCGCGAGCCCCGCCAGGATACCGGCGGACGGTGCAAGGACATGGTAGACCTGGTAGTCGCCCCAGATCTGCAAGGTGAACAGATCGACCTTTCGCATCTGAGGGGAAAGCAGGGAAGAGACTATCAGCTGAACGCTGGCCGCAACCGAGGAAACCAGGTAGAACTTGGCCAGCCTGGGAACGAATCCGCCGCCCGGGTTGGACTTGACGCGATCACCCCACGTCCAGTAGTTGTGCAGCAGGAAATTCGTGAAGATCGAAACCACGATTCCGATCAGATACACGACGATGTCGCGCACGCCGTCGTTCGTCAGCTCTGGAAAACTGAACACGCCGGCCAGCCAGTTTCTGATACCGGCAAAACGCCAGACCGGAAGCGCGGCAGTAGCCAGGAGAACCGTCAACAGATTGACCGGAACGCCGGAACCCCCAACGACCAGAAACTTCACGAGACGCCTCTGTTCCGGCGTCGTCCTGCTCCTGATCCAGCCCATCAGCCTGGTTGCCAATTCCGCACCGCCTTGTTTCAGAGCCTGTTTCCGCCATCGAAAAGATGAATACGGGACGCCACCTCTTCGGGCAGCGCGCCCCTGACAATTTCCGAGATATCCTCAGCCCTGTAAAACTGGCTGAAATGATACAGCACTATAGCACGGCTTTTAATCGCCCCGATCAGATCGATCAGATTATCGAGATGCGTGTGGGCCCCTTTGTCCGCCGCCTCCGTGGTGCGTCCGGCCCCGAGAAAGGTACACTCCATGAACAGTACACGCGCGCGCAGCACCGCCTGGTCGGCCATCGATATCCATTGATGGGAGGTATCCCCCGTGACCGCAACGAGCCCGATGTCCTCCCGTACCGTCAGCGCATGACCCTGCTCGCGAAGCTGTGCAAGCGTGGCGCCAGGCAGTCCGTGGTACTCCGGTTTCAGGTGATCCACCCGCCTGCTGATCAGATACCCATTTGATTCCACGCGGTGATCGACCTTGAAGGTTGTCAGAATCGTGTCCCTGCCCAGGAGCATCTCGTCACCCGGTCCGGGGGCGGCCACAACCTGCGCCATGAACGGCCTGCCCTGGAGCGAACCGAGCGCGTCGATGAATGCCCTGACGCCGTCCACGGAGTCCGGAGGCGCGATTATCAAAGGGTCCGACATGCCGTAAAGACGTCTGACGCCGAGATACATCGGCAGACCGCTGATGTGGTCCGCATGCCCGTGCGTCAATGCGACGATCGAGGTACGCAACGCCGCCGGGGTGCACTCACCCATGTCGACCGTGATGTCCATCTCGGGAAAGGAGACGGTCGTCGCGATGCCCGCGAGTGATCGGCCCGAAACAAGAATCCCTTCAATCCTGCCTTCCAGAAGTGCGCCCCCGAAGAATCCGGCCCTATAATACCGAAGTTGGGAGCGATGATGACATACGAAGACCTGCACAAGCTGGCCGAGCAGTTCGAAATCTGCGAGCTGGCCGCCGTGGCCGCCGGCCCGACACCAGTAAACCGGGACGATTTCAGAGCGGCGGTGGCCTCGGCTCCCTATGACCTCGGATACCTGCGGCGGACTCTTGAAAAGCGCCTCGACCCCGGGCTGGTGATGCCGGGGGTCAAGACCGTGATATCGGGTCTGGTCAGCTACGACGTCGCGCCCGACAGACCCAGTCCATTGCCCGATGGCACCGCGTGGATCAGCCGGTACGCCATGGGGAAGGACTATCACGATATCGTTGGAGAGCGGTTCGCGGCACTGGCGCGTGAGATCGGGAGGCGTTTCGGTTGTCGCGCGATGTCGTGGGTTGACACCGGTCCACTCGCTGAAAAGCAATGGGCCGTGGCGGCAGGACTCGGCTTCCAGGGAAAAAACACGCTACTGGTGTCGCCGCGCCTGGGCAGTTTCGTCTTCATCGGCATCATCCTGACCGACGCTGTCTACACCGGCGCCGCCCCTGCCCCGGTGCCGACAGGATGCAACGGTTGCGGCGCCTGCGTTGCCGTCTGCCCGACCAGCGCGCTGGACGCCGATGGACATCTGGATCGGGCCAGGTGCCTGGCGCATCTGACCGTCAATTCAAAAACCGAACTGCCGGTCGATGTCGATCAGGCCGGCAACCTTTACGGGTGCGACCTGTGTCAGGACGTGTGCCCGTTTAACCGCGGCCCCGACAGATCGAGTGCGATCGAAAGCGACGTGTCACGTGTCGATGTCCGTCCGTCTTCACCTTTCCGTCCGCTTCCGGGACTGTTTTGTCCGTCCCTGGACGAAATCCTGAACATGGATCGGGAAGCGTTCAGCCGGGTGTTTTCAGGTACCCCCGTGCTCAGGCGCGGACTTGAGGGTGTTCAAAGATCCGCCAGGCGTCTATCCGGACGCAACTGACCGCCCACCCCGACCGTTTTCAACAGCTTTCCGACACCTTGTCGACACCCGATTGATGCACCCGGCCCCATGTATTCGACACAACGGACCGTGATTATGAACACCCGGACGCCGCCGTAGAACCAATGCAAACCCAGACACTTACACTGACGAGCCGACATGTTGTGCAAAATCTTTCCCACACGCGGCCGACGGCTTCCCGGCCTGTACGTCCAAACCTGGCCACCGGACCAGAATTGTTCAGCCAGCGCAGGTTTTTGAACACCCAACCCTTGCCCGGGCGACAAAACATCTACAGGATTTCGACAGCATGTCCTAGAATTCGCCAGATCCCGTCAGTCTGGCAGTTGCCCGGGGAGCGATATGAAAAAGGCCATCGTTTTTGCACAGGCAGTCTTCGTCGCGGCGTTTGTGGCATGCGGCGGAAACGGCGAGCCGGATCCGTATCCGATGGACGACGAGATCAGGCTCAACCAGATCCAGGTCAAGGGCACGCACAACAGCTACAAGGTGGCGACCGACTATTGTGCCCCGGAGTGGTGCCTGACAATGCCGCCCCTGTACGAACAGCTCGATCTTCACGGGGCCAGAACGGTGGAACTCGACGTTCACTACAATGCAGACGGCACCCTGGACGTCTACCATCTGGCGGTGTTCGATTCGCTCTCCACATGCGGCAAATTCACGGAATGCCTGGGCCAGGTCAAGACGTGGTCCGATGACAATCCCGGTCACCTGCCGATCATGGTGATGGTCGAACCGAAGGACGAGTACGACGATGAGGCGCTTAAGTTCAAGAACAGGCTTAACGTCATCGACGACGAAATCCTGTCAGTATTCGACCGCTCCGAAATAGTCACTCCCGATGATGTCCGCGGCGACCATGCGACCCTGCGGGAGGCCATCGAGACCGAAGGCTGGCCGACTCTGCGGAAATGCCGGGACAAAGTGATGTTCATGATGCTCGACAGCGGAGACCACAGAACAGCCTATCTGGCTCTGCACCCGAATCTCGAGGGGGCCACGATATTCACGCGCAACGGCGAGGGAGAATCCTGGTCACCGATTCTCGAGATGTCGGAGGCGACCACGCCCGAAAGGGAAGCGGCCCTGCTGGCGGCAGTACAGGCGAATTACCTGGTACGCACGACTATCGACGAGCCCAGGACGACCGTGGCGGTATTCGAGCCGGTCGCCGAGGCAACGCTTCGTACGGGCGCGCAGATCATCAATACCGACCACCCGACCGAGAACACCGTTCCCGAACAGGAAGGCGGCCCCTTCCGTTTCGACATCCCTGAAGGCAACCCCGCCCGGTGCAATCCGATCAACGCGCCCGAGGGATGCACCCCGGAAATTCTGGAAAACCTTTGATATAACCCGGTTTCGCGTTGTCCAACGGCGTCACGTGCCTTCGAGGAAGGGCGAATGTAATTCGCCCCTACGCGGAGGCGGTTCGCCCCTGCGCGGAGGCGGTTCGCCCCTGCGCGGAGGCGGTTCACCCCTGCGCGGAGGCGGTTCGCCGTCCGGAAACATATTCGCCGCGGGGCAAAAAAAAAGGCGCCGTGCCGAAGCACGACGCCTTTTAATAGACGTGAAGACAGGTCTGGTGGCTGTTGCCCTCTCCAGAGCCTGATATGTCAAGCTGCCATCCCGGCATCACTGCCGCATGGCCTCCTCTCTTACGGTTAACGTGTCTCTCGAAGACTCCCCTCCGGCCTGGCGTCGTTCTGGTTCGACGCTCCCGTCTTGCGGTTCGTCCGCTTCACGGTGTGTAACCGGAGGGCGCGCACCCTTTTTACAAGGTTCGCGAGACCTTCCTCAGACTTCGTCCCGTTTCAGAGTCTGACCTGACATACCCGCATCACCAAACGATGATGCCCGCTCTCATGAGGTTTCCTGCCCCTTCGACGCAATCCTGCCGCTCGAGCAACCGCCCGCGGGCCATCCAAACCCGCGTCATGTTTCGTCCTTCCGCTTACCATGCGGTTCGACGCCTTGCTCCCGAAACGACATCCCCGATGTATTTCAATCGGACGCGTCCCTGGGGTTCAGTTCCCTTCAGAGCTTGCCCAATCGGAAATCACCACCGCCTTTCGACGACGGTATCCCCTCTTGCGATTGGCGAACCGTTTCATCGCGCGCCTTCACGGAACCGACGGTATTACCCGCCTGCCTTGAAAGCAGCCCCGTCTCGCCGGACGCCGACCTGTCCCCGCCACTTTCGCGGCTGGCCTCAGTCGGTACACCCCCCGGCGCCACACCTTTCGGCAGCGGCCCCTTCGGGTTCCGGGTCATCGACAGGGTACATGCGAATCACGCGCGTGATCCCGAAGGTCCACGCGGCCTCGCTTCAGGGGTTTGAGCCTTCCGATGGTTAGGAACGCGGCGTGAGGTTTCCCTTCGTTTCGAATTCCCGGCTCTCCTGGGTTTTCCCTCCCTGAGGCCTTCCCCTTCCCCGGTCTCGACCTTGCGGTCTCCTCTCGGGTACTTCGAGGAAGGTTCCCGGTCTGGGTACCTTTCCCTGTACTTCAGAGTTTCAAAGAACCAGGGGTGTTGGCTTGTCTCTTCCGAGACTGCCGGCCTCTACGAGGTTTTCGTCCTCGTTCCAACGTCGCCCTTCCGGTTCCCTTTCCGGTTCACCTTTCGGTTTCCCTTCCGGTTTCCCTTCCGGAATCGCCGATGGATGTCGGACCAGCCGCCCGACCCCGTCGTCACGTCCATTTCGAACTATAAGATGGCCATTCCGACATGTCAACAGGCATGTCGAAAGGAATACCTAACAAACGGTATTTATTGAGCAATCAATTCAGGATAAATAAGACCTGCATATTTTTAACACAAGTTTTGAACAGGCTTCCCGGGCTGTGTTGGCGCGCTGAATCAACCCTCAGGATCGCTACGCGCCAATCCTGTCGCGGCACAGTGAATTTCGACAGTCACAATACCCAGCAGGGACAATGATTTCCCGACAACCGCGCGATCAATTCCGGACCGCCGGACTCCTCGATTGGCAAAGGAAATTTACAATTTTCTTCAAAAATTTTTTCGAAATCGACGATCGCCTTGATCTCAGTGGCCGATCAGACCCCGAACGACCAGCATCAGTTTCCTGACGCTGTAGGGAGACATCAAAAGCCGTCCATTGACGTAACGCAAATACTCTTCGTCAAGGACGGGCGACGCCGGCTCGGCGCAGAACACCACAGGGACCTCAAGGTGATCCATCCTGTATCGATCGCAGATGTCACGACCGCCCATGCCGGTCATTACGACGTCAACCACTATCAGCTTGACGCCCCCCTGCTCGTCGGCCTGCCACAGACGTTCCAGTGCCTCCGGGCCACTGGTCGCGGTGATAACGTTGAAGCCGGCTCTGGTCAGCGCATCGGATTCCCTTGCCACAACTGCCGGGTCACGATGGGCGACAAACACGGACAGGGGCGTGACCGGCACGACTCCGGACAGGCTCTGCGCTCTGTCTGAAGTCTCAGCGCTGCCCGCCGCAAGCGGCAGGAACACCTTGAACTCGCTCCCGCGACCCATCTCGCTCTGAACCTGGACGAATCCCCCCAGGCTCTCAACGATGCCGTAGACCGTCGAAAGACCCAGGCCGGTACCTTTTCCGAACTCCTTTGTCGAAAAGAACGGCTCCCACAAGTGTTCAAGAACGTCCCCGGGCATGCCGATACCGCTGTCACGAACCGATATCAATGCAAATCTTCCAGCTTGAGCATGTGGATGGCCCACCATCATCGACTGGTCAACCTGGACCGACGATGTTGCAATGGTCAGCGACCCTCCGTAGGGCATTGCATCCACTGCGTTTACGGTCAGATTCATGAACACCTGTTCAAGACGACTTTTCTCGGCATTGACCAGCAGCTTCACACCGGAGGATCTGATCGAGACCGCGATATCGGCGCCTATCAGACGCTGAAGCATCTTCAGCAGTCCGGAAATGACGGTATCCATGTCAAGTTGCTCACGTGCCGAACTGTCCTGCCTGCTGAAAGTCAGAAGCTGACGAATCAGGGAACGGGCCCTCTCACCCGCTTCAAGGATCTGCTCAACCTCGTCGATATGAGTTCCGCTCTGCCCGTCGGCCAGTTTCAGGGAATCGGCCGCGCCGATGATCACCTGAAGGATGTTGTTAAAGTCGTGCGCGATACCGCCGGCAAGTCGTCCCAACGCCTCGAGACTGCGGCTCTGATGAACGAGACGCTCAATCTGCTGCTGCTGAGTGACGTCTTCAACGATGCCGATCAGCAGCTTGACCGTTCGATCAGAATCGATGACGGGCACCTTGCGCAACCTGATGTTGCGGCCGGCCTCCTCGCCAAGCCACGAATTCTCGATCACCACGGAAACTCCCTGACTGACAACCTCCTCGTCCGACCGGGCCGAATTCTTAGCCCCCTCCTCGCCAATCAGATCAACATCGGTGCGCCCAATCACCTGAGATGCCGGGATTCCAGTCAACGCGGCAAGAGTCGAGTTCCAGATCACGTAGTTGCCTGCAGGCATCTCCTTGACAAAGGCGCCCATGGGCATGTTCTCGATAAGCGCCTCCATCAGGCCCCTCTGGCGACGAATCTCGACCTCCTTGATCTTTTCGGCGGTGGTGTCGCGCTGGACGCCATCCATGACCCAGACAACCCGGCCATTCCCCGCATCGACCTGGTCGACCCGGCCGGCACACAGGAACCAGCGCCATCCGCCCAGGCTGTCCTTCATTCTCAGCTCGACCCGGTACTCGCGCCTGGTGAATGGCTGACGCATCGCCCGCATGATTGCCGGGAGATCCTCGGGATGAATCAGTGCCTTCAGATCCTCCCAGTCCCGGGGAAGACTTCCATCACTCCATCCAGCCACGTTTCTCCAGTTGGAATGAAGCCACAGCGAGCCGGTTTCAAGATTGATTTCGAAAAGTCCGTCTCCTGCCGATGTCAAAATCTTTTCAAGACGCCAGCTGGTGCGTTCCAGCTCCAGGGTTGTCTTCTCGCGCAACGAAATATCCCGAAAACTCCAGACCCTGCCATCGATGCGCCCCTCGAAGGTGTACGGAACCGAGTAAACCTCGAAGACCCGGCCGTCGAACAGTTCAACACGCTCGAACCCTTCCGCTCCAGGGTATGCCTCGAACTGCCGAATCCGACGAAGCAGGCCTGCCGGGGATGGAACCAGTTCCAGCACGCGCTTCATCAACAACTGTGAATCGACGGACAGCGTGCCGTCGACCTCGTGTTCATAATCCGCCGCGACCCCGAGGGTGACGCCAAAACGCCAGTTCATCCCGACAAGGCGTCCTTTCTGATCCACAATCAAAACGCCATCCCCGGACGAATTGATGGCGGCCTCGAGCTGGGCGCGGGACCTTGTGATCATCCGGACAGGAATCTCAAGCCCGCGGTGAATCAGGCCGTCCACTATCAAAAAGATCCCGGCGGCCTCGAGTTGGAACTCAAACATCCGGACCCAGTTGCCGGTGAAGCTGGATATCAGTCCGGCGATGTGGGAGGCGAACAGCAGCGCGATCGCCACCGTCATGAACCTGATTGCATCGGCGGCCGGCAACCCCTTGCGACGGACGAGCCCACCTTTCAGATAAAGGCTGATCCTGACGAGGGCTATTAAATAGAAGATGCAGACCGTCCCCTCGATTACAGCCCTGACTATCATGCGTTCGGAATCGCCGAGGTTGATGAGGAGCGGGCCGCCGAGGTAAAGAGGCACGGCGGCCAGAATCGCGCCGATCGATGTCGAAAGCGAGGTCCATACGTAGCGGTGCGCCCTGATACGCGCGGCGAACGGGGCCAGCATGACGACAAGCCCCATGAAGAAGTTGCTGGCAGTCTCGGCCTGCAGCGAGGTGATCCCGTTGCCGCTGTCGATCAGGCCCAGGTCGGGCAAGACCAGAATCGCAAGTATCCTCGGGACGACGATCCCGGGCACACACGCGCCGATAAAAAGGAAATACCGGTCCGACGTAAGCCTGAAAATTCGTGTGGCAAGAATATAGATCGCCAGCAACATCGCGGCGATCCATCCCCCGACAAAAACCTGTCCGGCGGAGACGCTGAGCGACGACACGATCATAAAGACCGCGGATACGGTTGCCCATGTCAGGAGCGACTGGCGCCTGATCGTCAATCGATTTCCGATGCTCAAGCCGTCCCCCTGCCCCGGCGGATACTTTCCGCCCCCATCCGGAACCGAAACATCGTCAAGGTCATATGTATGCGAATACTAACATGCACCCAGCCCGACGGCCACCGGTAAGTGATTTTACCACCGTCCGCCTTGACGAAACCGTGGAATGCCGGTAGGGAAAATACTACACAACCGGCTTCGGCGGGCGCCAACGCGGTCAGCAAGGTCAGTTTCCAGGACACCGCGCCCCCGGCGAACCGCCGACAGGAGGAACACGTCATGACTCCGAACCATGAGAAACGGTCAGCGCTGTCGCTGCTCCTTGCCATCGCGGTGGTCGCGTCGTTCACACAGGGCTGTCTGGGAACTCCGGACATGACCACCCCGGAACCATACGATTACGACAGCCGCGCAATCCTGATCACGAACACTGACTGGGGCGTCATCCCGCTGCCGAACAACTTCCTGAATCCGGTCAAGCAGGCCGAATTCGTCGTTATCCCCGGCGTCGAGACTCCCGAGACGGCACCAGTCAACATGGCACTTCCGATCGTGGACGAGACGGCCGCGCAGATCGCGGTGAACCTTGGCTATCCCGTCCAGAAGGACAGCGACCTGACGAGGGCGCTGATCGGCGGCATGAACCGGCTCGACGGCTGGGTGACCAGTTTCGCTCCGAAAATTCCGTTCTCGAAGGAACCCGATCTCGAGTCGATCGTGCCTTTCGACGGAACGAACGGCGCCACCGCGAACCTCTTCTTCCTGGACATCACGGATCCTGATGCGCCGGAAGTCATCACAGCGGACAAGTACTTCAGGGTGGTGAACTATGAGAAGAGGACGGAATACCCGTTCTACCTGTCACTCAGGTTCGTGCCACCCGGAGCCTTCCAGGCGCCGGCGGATTTTCTCCCGGGGCACACGTACGCAATCGTTGTGACGGGCATTGACGAGACGACCGGCCTGCTTGCGAACTCGACCGATGGCGACGGCAATCCCGTGAAGGTCCCGGTGGAAGTTGAGAATACCTTCCTGGTCTTCGCGGCCCCGGATCGCGAATGTCCCGACATGGGCGAATGCATGTTCAGAACATCGAATCCCGTCACGGACGAAGAAGTCGGACTGACGTACATCTCGACGCTCGGCACTCCGGTCAACAGCGTGCTGGGCGGTCTGGACGCGGTGCGCCAGGCCGAGGGCGCGCGCCAGATCACCGACTACGTCCTGAGTATCTGGGAGAACATGGATACCGTGAAGGACGTGCGATTGCGGCAGGATGTCGTGGCCGCATTCCAGTGGACGACGGTTTCCAACCCGATGCCGGTGTTCTTTGACGCGGCAGCCGCGTTGATGGGTGGCAACCCGCTGATTCCCACCCCGGCCGACTACTGGTCAGGTGACACCCTGTCGAAGGCCAAATCGGGATGCAACCCGTCAATCGACTTCCGATTCAAGACCACCGTTGCCGTCGATACCATCAATGATGGGACGGTTCGGCTTTTCAAGGTGTCTGGCGACGCGGTTCCGAACCTGACGGAAGTGCCGATCACGGTGACCACGTCCGACAACGCCGGAGCCACCGCCGTCCAGGTCAAGGCGACCAGCGCCCTTACACCGGACACCATGTACCTGGTCATCGCTACGAACGGCATTCTCAGTGCGGACAAGACCCGTACGGCGGTCGACGAAACCTACTTCGGCCTGACCAGGGCCGCGCTGCCGACAGTGAATGGCGATGGCGTGGTGACCGGATTCACCGATACCCCGCTGGTAGGAGACGATGGCGAGGGTGGGCGCACATGGAACTCGCCGAACCTCGACAGCAGACTGGACACGCTGATCCTGAATCACTGCATGACCAACGGGATCGACCCGATCGGCGCTCCCATCACCGTGATTGAACAGAGCGCCCTGGATGATGCGAAAAACGGCGCCTTCGGCGTGATGAAGGTGCTCGAAAACCTGGAGGCGCTGCGGGCGATGTACAAACCGCTGTTCGACTCCGTCGTGCTTGACACGGATGCGGTTCAATCGCGCGAGGACATCGTGCTCGGCTGGACCTTCACCACCGGCGCGTGCAACTAGGAGGAAACGAGAATGATGAACAATATCAAAAAGATTCGCTTTCTCGCGTCCATCCTCGGCGCGATCATGGTGCTGACCGCGGCGACCGCTGGCGCGAACGGATTCTACATCCAGGAAATGACCGCCTCGGGCATGGCCCAGGCCGGCGCTACGGTCGCGGCAGGCGGCAACCCGTCGACGCAGTTCACCAACGCGGCAAACCTCGCTTATTCCAAGGGGTTCTGGATCGAGGCGGGACTGACGACATATATCCCGGTCAGTTACTACCAGAATCCGGTCACCGGTCAGAAAACGTGGGCCGACGACTCCCCGCAGTTTGTTCCATCGGTTTTCGCCTCCTACAAGGTTAACGACTGGCTTGCGGTCGGCATCGCGGAATTCACCAGCTTCGGCCTGGCGATCAACTGGCCACAGGACTGGGAAGGAAATCACAAGATCATCAGTTCATCGATGCAGACCTTCACGATCAACCCGAACATCGCTTTCGGTCCGTTCAAGGGTTTCTCGATCGCGCTGGGATTCGACGCCATGTACGGCAACTTCCAGATCCAGAAGGCGCTGACTCTTGGATTGAACCCGGCGTCCGCGACCGGTCTTAACCTTATCAACCTTCAGGGCGAGGCCTGGGGTTTCGGCGCGAACATCGGCCTGATGTACCAGCCGATAGACTGGGTCCGAATCGGCGTTTCCTACCGCACGGGCATCAAGATCGAATCCGACGAGGGCTACGCCGACTTCGACGTGTCCGAACCGTGGGCCGCCAGGTTCCGGGATCAGCGATTCGGAATGGAGATCAACCTGCCCCATACCGTCTTTATGGGTATCAGGTTCTGGCCGACCAAAGGCCTCTCGCTCGAACTGGACGCCCAGTGGATTCAGTGGTCGGTCTGGGACAGGCTCGACTTCAATCTTTCCGAAGGAATTGAACTTGGACCGGACGCCAGGCAGATGACACTGTCCGAGACCTCGAACTACAAGGACGCCTGGCAGGTCAGGCTCGGCGGTGAATACAAGTTCTTCAACAATCACTTCGCGTTCAGGTTCGGCTTTCTGTGGGATCAGAATCCCGCGACTTCGCAATACCTCAGTCCGATGCTGCCAGATTCCGAGCGAGTCATGCCCAGCATCGGTTTCGGCACCGAGTGGTACGGATTTTTCGTCGACATCGCCTACATGCCCGTGTTCACGCTCAAGCGCACGGTCACATGGGAAGACGACATGAACGACTTCCCGGGCACCTACCAGAACATCACGCACGACGTCACGATTTCGCTCGGGTACCACTTTGACGTGGTTGGCGGCAAGGCAAGGATTCCGGTCTACGGTGAGGAAGAGCGGGCCGCCGAGGATTCCGCGCTGGTGCAGGACTACGCCGACAACACCGCCACGACGGAAACGCCACAGCCCGCGCCCGCGGGTTCAGAGCCACTTCCGGCGAATGAAGAATAGAATCATTCCCGCCCCGATCAGCACGAAAGCCGACCACACCAGCGGATAACCCCACGGCGATGCCAGTTCGGGCATGTGGCGGAAGTTCATGCCGTAGATTCCCGCAACGAATGTCAGCGGGATGAAGATGGTCGAGATGATCGTGAGGATCTTCATGACCTCGTTCATGCGGGTGCTGATACCCGACAGGTGGACGTCGAGAATGCCGGCCAGCACCTCGCGCTGCGTGTCCACCATGTCGACAAGAAGAACGACGTGATCGCCGACATCACGCAGATACGGCGTCGTCACGTTCGATATCAACGCGTGATTCTCGGTTGTCAGCCGATGAACAACGCC
>Ga0208459_1000926_pt1 | contig 29412 bp, 23 predicted proteins | sample AD_UKC087_MetaG_FD_184433 | JGI IMG/M metagenome (GOLD analysis project Ga0208459, IMG submission 184433) | Active sludge microbial communities of municipal wastewater-treating anaerobic digesters from USA - AD_UKC087_MetaG (SPAdes) (version 2) | ecosystem: Engineered > Bioreactor > Anaerobic >... | reverse complement strand
AATATAAAATATTTCTTAACAAAAGTAAATTTTTCTATGGTCAGTTTTTGTTATGTGAATAAAAAAACAGCGGGCTATTGTAGTCCGCTGTTTTTTTTATTGGTAGTTTAAAATTTATTCTTTGATGAATTTATTGGTGGATACTCCTTTTTCTGATTCCACCTTTAAGATATATAAACCATTGTTAAAATCAGCAATATTGACGGGAGTAATTCTTGAAGATACTGCCTGAGTGTGAATTAACTGTCCCTGCAGATTATAAATGAGCACTTTTGTGGATTTATCAGCCTGATTAACATCTACATATACTGTAGTATTTGCCGGGTTGGGATACACTTTCACACCAAATTCGGGATCCCGTTGTTCAATACCGGTAACAGGAGAGCATAGTATTGGGTCTACAACCAGCGCGGTGGAGATATCGGGGTTGCTGATTGCAGGATAAGAATACCAGGAGCTGTTATATTTCAAAAAAGCCGAATTTATGGCACTTGCCCTGTTAGTGGTTTGTATCACAGAGAAGGTATCTGTAGGAGTGTTATAATATACCTGATAACCCACATAAACATCAGAACCGGAAAATGATACGGGCGAAGCAAAGGTAATATAATTAATATCCCAGGCTGTCAGGGCGCTCACGGCAACATCTACTGATCCTAATACGGTACCCGGGGTGGAACCACCTCCCTGATACACATTAAAGGTAATCTTATGATTTCCGCCTGTTCCCCCGCTAAAGGCATGACCGACATAAACCTCAAGTCCCGAAATACTTGAACCGGTCAGTCCTGTATAATACTCAGCAAATTCACTCATTGAGTAAGAGTTATGCCCTGTCCAGGTTCCCCACTGTCCGGTACCAAAACCATACAATGTGAGGGTATCTGTGGAAAGAATATTTGTCAGGGTGTCGCAGGCATAGATTGTCGTCCCTGTAGTAGTGGCGTTACCGGTCAGTCCCGGGGTTTTAAAACAAGTACCGGTGGTATTATATTCGAAAACGGCATAGTGATACGTTGTCCCGGCAGCCAGTCCGGTAACATTTACGGAGGTACCTGTACCTTTGTAGACAACGTAATTTCCCGTGCCAATCTGTGTGCCACTGCCAAAAGCTGCGTTGGCGGTATAGGTTGTTCCGCTTACAGGATTAGCATTTACAGCACTTCCGGCTCTTGCAACAACAAGAACGCCGCCGGTTCCGTTACCTCTTGTCCATCCAACTGTCATGCTATTATTACTGATCGCAGAAGAGGTAAATGATGATGCCTGGGTTGTGGGCGCTGTACACCCACCACATGTAGTAACACCGGCAAGTGAAGTAACACCGGTATTGGTGGGATCCAGCCAATCTTTGAGGCGGGTAGCAGCCGTGGTGCCATTTTGGTCCCAATGATAATACACTTTCCCATACCAGTCAGGTTCTGTTGGTGTGCTGCAGTATGAAGAGCCGCCAGTCAATGTTCCGACAATATTTCCTGCACTGTTAAAAATGGGAGAACCTGAAGAACCCTGTTCTGTAACTCCATGCCCATTGGTTGTGGCTGCCCAGATTACCCGCCAGTGAGTACCTGTGCCACCTGCATTATACGAAGTTAAGGCGGTGGTATAGGTTGAAATTTTCATGATATCGGCTGAGGGATGATGAATGCCTACTCCGCTGGAACTGGCTGTATTGGTGCGGTCCCAGCCATTATAATACACATCATAGGTTATGGCGCTGTTGATCTGAACAAGACAGAAATCGGAGCCGCTGCCGGTGGACCCATAAGTATCATGAGCCTTAAGGGTACAGCCTGTTTTGGAATAAGCCGAGGAGCCTGTGGTACCGCTACAGGTGGACGCCCAGTTTCTGAAATAAAACACCCAGGAATTATAATCTGAGGTGGAAGGATAACTGCTATAATAATGGCAGTGGTCGGCTAACAACACATAAGGTGTGCAATTCTGGCTGGTGTTGTTTACAAGAGAACCGCTACAGTTAAACCAGTTTGAACCGTTTTTGATATCAATGAGGCAGACACCTTTTTTCTCATCCTGCCAGTTATCGCCTTCGGGGGAACAAATCACATTGACTTCGCAGGCACCGCTACTGCCTTTATCGTTGAAAATTTCACCCGTGCGATAGAAATAATTCAGGTCGGTGATATGCAGGATGACGGCAGATTTTTTATCATTGGGAACAAGAAGTTCCAGGGTGATTTCATCGCCTTGAATCTTTTCGTTTGAGAAGAAATAATCTTCGGTGTTGTTTTCGGCAGAATAGGCTCCCAGCACCCTGGATTTTTCCTTATTGTAAAGAAACAAGGTAGCTCCCTCGGGCAGAAAAAACATGGAATATCCAAAACCTATTGCTTTTGCATTTTTGCATCTGACAGTCAGACGCCATAGCGAAGCATCCAGGCCGGGAAGATCTGTCCAGGTTCCTGAATTGTCCAGATTAAAATCCACCGGGAGGGTAACACCAATACGCAGGGGTTCGCTTTTTGAAACCCTTTCGTTGTCTTCCGAAACGAGCATCGTGAGGTCCGGAGGCTGAACACTGACGAGATCCGGTTCGGCTAAATTTCCCGCAAAATTAAAACTCAGGGGAGTCCCTCCCTTGCTGTCCTGTGCGTTAGCCGAAAGAATTCCGGCACAACACAATAAAATTAATAGTAAAGTTTTTTTCATAATTAAAATTTTATTCACCATGCAAATATAGAATAAAACATTTGTTGTTTTTTTTTCCGCCACAGAATAATATTTTTTTAACAAATTATATGATTTTTTATACATTTTGTTAAAAAATAATATTTTATCATACTGTTTAATTCCGTAGTATTTATAATTTTGAGGAATAATAAACTCAATCATTAAGTTTATGTCTGAAAATAAATCATTGATACAAGAATTTGTCAGGGTACATGGCTGTGGCCGCAACAATTTGCTGCCATTGCTTCAGGAGATTGTACACCAGGAAAACTTTCTTAGCGAAGAGGCGGTGCAGGCCGTGGCTGACACCCTGCAGATACCCGCATCAGAAGTTTACGGAACCGCTACTTTTTACAACTATCTTGACACGGAGGCCCGTGGAAAATACGTAATCAGGCTGTGCCGAAACATTTCCTGCATGATGCAATCGCAAGCAGAAATTGTAAGCGCCATAAGCCTGTTCCTCAAGATTAAAGTGGGGGAAACCACTTCCGACAAAAAGTTCTCCTTGCTTCAGGCAAACTGCCTGGGGTGGTGCCACAAAGCCCCCGCCATGATGATAAATAACGAGGTTTATACCGAACTTACACCCCAGAAGGCTGTACAAATTATCAAAGAATATAAGGAGAAATAAAAAGTTATGGACACACTTAACCAAAAACGCATCGACCTTATTTTCAGCAATTACACCACTTCACGGTATCAGGTGCTGGAACGCAGCCTGCAAAGGCCTCCGGAAGACATTATCAACGAGCTGATGGATGCGGGGCTCAAAGGCCGCGGGAACGTTGGTTTTCCTACCGGGATGAAATGGAAATTTGCAAAACGGGAGGAATCCGCCGAAAAATATGTGATCTGCAATGCCAATGAAAGCGAAACCGGAACTTTTAAAGATCGCGAAATCCTTGAACGGGTCCCCCGCAAAGTATTATCGGGAATGGCTATCTGCGGATATTGCACCGGCGCAAAAAAAGGCATTATATATCTGCGTTACGAATATGCCTATTTAAAAGAACAGCTTCAGAATGAACTGAATATTTTTCACGAACACATAAAAAAATTTAATCTTGATTTTGCCATAGAGATATTTTTGGGTGGCGGCTCTTATGTCAGTGGGGAAGAAAGCGCACTGATAGAATCCATGGAGGGTAAACGCGCCGAGCCAAGAAACAAGCCCCCCTACCCTGTGATCAGCGGTCTGTATGGACTTCCTACGGTTGTAAACAATGTGGAAACTTTCGCTACGGCGCAGGTAATATGTGCCATAGGAGCTGAAGAATTTTTAAAACTCGGCACGGTCTATTCGCCGGGATCAAAATTATTTTCAATTTCGGGCGATACCATCAAGCCGGGCATACACGAGTTAGAGCTGGGCACCACCATTGAAGAAGTGGTCAATGAATTCGGAGATAAAAACACAAAATCTGTACAGGTGGGCGGCGCTTCCGGATTCTGTATCCCCCATCGGCTGTTTGCCGAAACCGTTATCGGCTATGAGGGGCTGACCACCGGCGGGTCGATGATTTTTTTCAACAACACGCGATCGATGTATAAAGTCTTGCACGAGTACCTTCGTTTTTTTGCCGAAGAATCGTGCGGACTCTGCACTCCCTGCCGGATAGGAACACAACAACTGCTGCTGGGTATTGAAGCCATAAAAAGAGGGGATAGACCGGCAGGCTATATGGACGTGTTGAAAAAACTAGCTTTAAACATGAAAACCTCTGCTAAATGCGGCCTCGGGCAATCCGTGGCCAACCCATTTATTTCAATACTTGAAAATTTTAAGGAAGAAATACTTTATTAATATTTTTTCACATGGAAAAAACACTGATCAATCTTACCATAAACAACATCCCTGTTTCTGTTCAGAAAGGAAGCACCATACTGGATGCTGCTCATAAGATAAACATGCACATACCGACCTTGTGTTACCATCCCGACCTGAAAGTGGCCGGTAATTGCCGGGTGTGCGTTGTGGAAGTTGCCGGAACAAAAGAGTTAATAACAGCCTGTTCCACGGCGGTTACCGAGGGAATGATAGTAACCACCAACAGCTACAAGGTGCGTACGGCACGAAAAACCATTGTCGAGTTGTTGTTATCGGAACATAATGCCGACTGCACCAAATGCTACCGCAACGGCAATTGTGAGTTGCAGTGGCTGGCAAGCGAATACCGCATAGGCGACCATGTGTATCACGACCTGGTGAAGGAGGAAGAAAAACAACCCGACAGCACCTCGTTATGCATCATCAAGGATGACAGCAAATGTGTGCGTTGCCAGCGCTGTGTGCGCACCTGCAGCGACCTGCAGGATGTAGGAACCTTTTCGGTCATCAATAAGGGTAAAAAACAAAAAGTGTCCACTTTTTACGGCAAACCACTGAAGGATGTTTTTTGTATTGATTGCGGGCAATGTACCAGCCGTTGCCCCACGGCAGCGCTTACCGAAAAACCTCTTTACGAAGAAGTATGGGACGCACTGGCTGATACAGGCAAACACGTTGTGATTGCAACCACTCCTGCAGTCCGTGTGGCTATAGGCGAGGAACTCGGTTTTGAATACAACAAACATTCCGATTCGAAAATAATTGCCGCACTCAGGCTGCTTGGATTCGACAGCGTGGTGGACTCGGGCTATTTCCACGACATTTATATTGTGGAACTCTGCACCGAATTCATGCTCAAAATGAAGCAGGATAACGAAAATGCCGCAAAAACCATTTTACCTTACATCACATCCTGTTCACCGGGCTGGGTTGAATTTGTAAGCACCAAATGTCCTGAAATAAAACCCCTATTATCGCAATGCAAATCGCCCAGGCTTATTTTCGGATCGCTGATCAAGACCTATTACGCTGATAAAAAAGCCCTGAATCCCAAGGACATCATCACGGTTTCGGTAACACCCTGCACGGCAGCAAAGAATGAAAGCACCCAAAGCATGACCGGAATAGCCGACGTGGATTTTTCAATCACCACCCGCGAACTGGTGCGCATGATACGTCAGTCAGGTATTGACATTCAAAGGCTCGACGCAGAGGATTACGAACCCCTGATGTGTGAACATTCCGGGGCCTCGGTACTTACCGAAGTTTCGGGAGGAACCACCGAAGCCGTCATCAGGACACTCAGCGAGCTGGTAACGGGCAACGAGCTGGATCCTAAAATGCTGAAGATTATGCCTCTGCGCAGCGAGCACGGCATAAAAGAAACCGTACTGACATTTTCGGAGGTCAGAACCGGATGGGAATTTTTAAAAGACCAGGAAATACGATTCGCCGCAGTCAATGGCAGCAGGCATGCCATGGACTTCTTCAAACAATTGAAAGAAAACCAAAAACACTATCACTTTGCAGAAGTAATGATTTGCCAGGGAGGGTGCATTGGTGGCGGCGGACAGCCTATTCCGGTATCGGCCGAACTTATTAAAGCCAGGGCGTCTATCCTGTACTCACTCGACGAGATTTGCGGCCAGCAAAAAGCCCATGAAAACGCCCGCCTGAATGCTATTTACAGAGAATTTCTTACTAAAACCGAACTCAAAGAGAACCAGAAGATTCTTTATTATTAATTTTACCGCCTTTTTAAGCTAAAAAACTTTTTACTATGGCCTTGATACACTCTTTTGAACGGTCCGGCAATGCATTATTCCGGCACAGGGGACAAATACCTCTTTTTATTTTTATTACCGCCATCCCTGTCATTTTCCTCACGGATACAACTATTTTGAAAGACACCGTCTACGTGATAATTACTGTTATTTCCATTGTTATTGCGCTTTTGGGATTTGTCATCAGGGCATACACTATAGGCACCACACCTAAAGGAACCTCGGGGCACAACACCAGGGAGCAGGTAGCAGAATCGCTGAATACCAAAGGAATATATTCAACGCTCAGGCATCCGCTGTATCTTGGCAACTACCTGATGTGGCTCGGCCTGCTGCTTTTCACCTTCAATGTATATTACATCATTATTATTTCATTGTTTTTCTGGTTGTATTACGAACGCATCATGTTTGCCGAAGAGCGTTTTCTGGAAAGAAAATACGGTGATGAATACCTTTCGTGGTCGGCCGGTGTCCCTGCTTTTATACCTGCCATCAAAAAGTTTCAGAAAAGCGGTATCCCCTTTTCCGTTAAAAGCGTGTTACGCCGCGAATACTCGGGAGTGCTGGCCATGGCTGTAGGATATTTTTATATCGATCATCTCAGAAACTTCGTAGATAACCGCTCCTTTGAACCTTTGAGGATATCTACTTATGTATTGATAGCTTCCATCCTGTTGGTGCTGATATTACGGACACTTAAGCACAGCGGAAAATTAGACGAATCTGACAGGTCATAATATTCACGTACTTTTTTCTGATAATATGTTGAAAAATCAATGTATTACTGGTGATTTATTTTTATTTTTGTATAAATCCTTTTATGAAACATTTAGTACTCAGCATCCTTTTACTTATTGAGATGCATAGCTTTGTTGTTTTTTGTCAGACAAGACAAACCAACACCACTGGTTCTGACCTGGCGGCTGATGTGCCTTTCCGCATGAAAAAACTTGACGCCAATAATCAAATAAGCAGTGTCCCTTTACATTTTTATGTTCATTCGTCGGGTTGTTTTGGCTGTAACAACGAGCTAACCGATATCAAGGTGTGGCTAAAAAATGCCGATGAAACATCTTTTAACAATCTGCTTACCTTTGACACCTATTCCGTCCAGGCTTTTGACTCCTTATTGATATGCAGATCCACTGAAGATATTGCATGGGGAATGCAGGCTTTTGACTCCAGCGGATACGAAAAAAACAGCCAGTCAACCATACGCTTCACCTCCGATCAAAATATCTTCGGAACACATTATGTGGATATCACAAAAGATTATTGGTATTTTACACTTACGATTCCGGCCGAGAAACTGAATGGGCTGGATGACATCTTCGACATAAAAGTAAATTTCTCGCTGAATATGGAATCCGACCAGCAGCAGTATTTCAGGGTTTTCAGGCAGACTGAAGATATTCCTCGCATACAGGGCTGGTACCGGGGCGACATGCATAATCACACCATGTTTTCCCAAAATGATGTCGAATACGGCCTGCCATTGGGAGCCACCAAGGTAGCTTCTCAAAAGATCGGACTGGATTGGATTACGGTTACCGACCACAGCAGCGATTACGACAACTACGGCCTGACCATGCAAAACAACTGGGACCGGCTTGGCGCAGCCGTGCAGAGCCTCAACACCGCCGACTCCAGCTTTATTTTTATCAGAGCTATGGAGGCCAGCATCAATAATTCTAATGATAAAGTGGTTCATTGCCTGTTATATCCTTCCCCTGCCGATCCTTTTTGTTACCATTACTTTCTCGACGGCGGAGGCGATATCTCTTCCACCAGTTTTTCGGTAGTCCAGGCCTTGGCCAATCTTTCGGTGTATGATGGATTTGCTTATGAGGCACACCCTTTCGCCGAAAACGATGAACTAAGCTTTGCCATCGGCGGTGGCCTGTGGAATGTGGGAGACACCCTGTTTCCTGCTAACGACAGTGCTTTTCCTACTTTTGGCACGGTAAGTTGTAACGATCTCTCCCTTGCCAGTGATGTGTACAGCGAAGACAGCCTGTTCTTGTTCCAGAAAGGCCTTGCAGGCGCAGAGATATGGAATAACAGAACATCCATAAGCACCACCGATGATGAGAATAATCCCTGGAATGTGGAATACTCTTCGTCGGTGACACCTTTTGTTCCTATGGATTCCATGGATACACGGCACCATTACTACCGCTTTATTCAGGGATTGGACGTTACGGATTTTTTACAGCAGCGATCCCTCAAAATAAAAAACTCCTTCCCCACGGTAAAAAACTGGAAACATTTTATCGGTGCCGGCAGCGATGCCCATGGTTCCTTTAATTACTCCAATACCGAAATGACATATGGCATACTTGGAACCATCAACGACAATGCTAACGGCAAAATTTCCACGCTGGCATATTGCCCCGAGGGTATGGGCCATCACGGCAGAAATATCCTAAAAGCACTGAAAAACGGCCACACCATACTTTCTGACGGCCCCATAATAAACCTTGGGATCAGCACCGACGGCGCCGACAGCACCAACGAGATATTTATCGGCCAGGACACCGTGCTGACACCACAGCAACTAATCAACTCACGGCTGGTAGTGGATTCCTACATCACGCCCGAATTCGGAAATTTAACACAAATCACCCTCACAGGAATCACTGAAGACAGCATTTTTACATTAGAACTCCCCTTAATTGCCCATCAGGTACTTGACCTGCAAAGCGTTTTGGGGCATTTATTTGGCAATATCCCCGACAACCACTATTTTATGATTCGGGCGTCCCTGCGTACCACAAAAAATTATGGTATACTCAGCACCATATACCGCCGGCCTTATGACCGTTTTTTCAGTATCACCAACCCAATATGGATAAAAACCCCCATGCTAACCTCGGCTGATGATAACACCATACCTGAAGAAATTATCACAAGGCCTAATCCTGTATATGACAGATTTTTAGTAAATTTGCCGGGTAATAAGAATTATTATGTGAAGATTTTTGACATGAATGGCCGCCTGCTGCTTGAAGAACCTTATTCCAATGCCGGTGTTGATGTGCGGAAGTTACCTTCCGGCTTGTATCTGGCAACCTTTATCAATGATAAAAACATTTTCCGCAAAAAAATAATTGTCAGCCATTAGAAATTAAATCAAAAAATCATGAAAATAAATTTATTCCCAACCAAAATCCTTATCAGCGTATTGGTATTTTTCATTATTTTCATTTCTTCCTGTACTATTGACGAAACCCCTACAAAAACAAGGATGGAGGGAGTGTGGACAGTGAAACATGTGTACGACCAATCGGGCGAAGACCATGCCTCGCAGTTGAACTTTCCTATTACCGCCTTTCACCTGAGCAGCGACAACACGGTGATTTCCACAGCCGGGCCTTTAACCATGTTTGTAGTGTATGGCAACAGCAAATACGTGCAGATTGCCGCCGACATCGACCAGGTGTTTAATTATGCCGGGCTGGATTTTAACGGCGGCGAATTTTTTGTTGAGGGAGGCCTGGTGGACCGTTTTACCCTGGAAATGAAACTGGAAGGCCTGCCCGGCCAGGGTGCTCTTACCGACTTGCTGGATATGTTAGGGGTGACAAACGACTACCTCGACATGGTGATTTATCATAAATTTATCAATGTCGGGGTATATTTCAATGAAGACAACACCATCATGACCTGGGTTTTTGACGATCAGACCACTGCTGTTTACAACACTAAAGACAACCAGGGAAATTACCTTTTATGGAATGGCTGGCCGGTTCAAAATTTTACCCGTTGCACCATCGAATTGCAAAAACAAACCAAAGACCTGCAACAGGTAGTAACCGATGCCATTTAAAAAAAATTTCGTCAGTAAAAAAACAGCAGAAGACTTATCTTTTGCTGTTTTTTGTTTTAATTAAATGATTTATTTTGTGCCGCAATAATTCCAAACCAAAAACAACAACCTTTTATGAAAACCAAATTCAATAAGTATTTACTCATCGTGCTCTCCTCAATCATAGGCGCGGGTATGATGAACGCGTGTAAAAACAAAAACATGAAACAGGAAGAACCGGCAATTAACATTGCCAACATGGATACCACCGTGAAACCCGGTGATGATTTTTTCAGGTATGCCAACGGCCAATGGATGAAAAACAACCCCATTCCGGATGAATACAGCATTTATGGCTCTTTTGAAGAATTAAGGGAGACCAACAACAAACAGCTCAGGACTATCATGGAAGAGGCCATGGCAGATAAAAATGCGACTAAAGGTTCTGTAAAACAAAAGATTGCCGATTTTTATTCTTCGGGTATGGACTCGGCTGCCATAGAAAAAATGGGTATAAAGGCCATACAGAAAGAACTTGAAAAAATTGATGCCATAAAAAATCCGGCAGACCTGTTCAACCTGGTAGCCTTTTTCCACTCGTCGGGCATTACCCCCTTGTTTTATTTTTTTTCAGGGCAGGACGACAAAAACAGCGAACAGGTTATTGCTCAGCTCTACCAGGGAGGCCTTGGCCTTCCCGACAGGGATTACTACCTGGCTCAGGATGCCCGTTCGTCCGAAATACGCGCCGAATATGTGAAACACCTCGGCAAAACTTTTGAATTAGCCGGCACAAATAAAGAACAATCAACCCTCGACGCGGCAACGGTGATGCAAATTGAAACCCGCCTGGCTAAAGCCTCGCTCACACGCCTGGAACTGCGCGACCCGATAAAAAACTACAACAAAACAGACCTGGCCGGCCTGAAAAAAATGGCGCCACAATTTGACTGGGCAACCTACTTTACGGATCTCGGACTAAAGGCTACCGGCGAAATCAATGTGGGCCAGCCACAGTTTTTTGCAGAAATGGCAAAGATGTCCACCGAAATCTCCATAGAACAATGGAAAACATATTTCAAATGGCATCTGTTGCACGAAGCTTCACCATACCTTTCGGCCGCTTTTGAAAAAGAGCAGTTTAACTTTTACGGCGGAATCCTTTCGGGTATAAAAGAAATGAAACCGCGCTGGAAACGGGTGTTAAATACCACAAGCAGTTCTTTAGGAGAAGCCGTTGGTCAACTTTATGTCGAAAAGTATTTTCCGGTAAAGGCCAAAGAACGTATGCTCACCCTGGTGGGAAATCTTAAGGAAGCCCTGAAGGAAAGGATTGAAAAACTTTCGTGGATGGGAGAAGCTACAAAAAAAGAAGCCGTGGCCAAACTGGCCAAGATGAATTTAAAGGTCGGTTATCCTGACAAATGGAGGGACTATGCCTCACTTGACATAACCAAAGAGTCTTATTTTCAGAATATCATGGCGGCTTCACGCTTTGAATTTGCGCGTGATCTGAACAAAATAGGCAAACCGGTTGACCGCAGCGAATGGGGTATGACTCCACAGACTGTCAACGCCTACTACAGCCCCAACATGAACGAAATAGTGTTTCCGGCAGCCATCCTGCAGCCCCCGTTTTTCTTTATGAATGGCGACGACGCCGTTAACTACGGCGGCATTGGCGTGGTGATTGGCCACGAGATGACACACGGCTTTGATGATCAGGGACGGCAATACGATAAAGACGGCAACCTACGCGACTGGTGGACAGAAGAAGACGCCACGAATTTCAAAAAACAGACACAGGTTCTGGTGGACCAGTTCAACGAATTTAAAATGTTAGACTCGCTGCACGTGGATGGCCAACTGACTCTGGGCGAAAACATTGCCGATATGGGCGGTATTACCGTGGCCCTCGTAGCCCTGAAAAAAGCCATGAAAGACAGCGATATGAATGCCAAACTTGAAGGCTTCACCCACCTGCAACGGTTTTTTCTTTCGTATGCCCAGATTTGGAGGGGGAATACCCGCGATAAAGAGTTAATGCGACGACTGAAAGAAGATGTACATTCGCCCAAAGAAGCCCGTGTAAACGGTCAGGTTTATAATATTCCTGAATTTTATACCGCTTTTGATATCAAGCCAACAGACAAATTTTACAAAGCGGAAAACCTGCGCCCGGTAATCTGGTAACACTGATAATTTTTCAGCAACTGCCTTGGTGACATCTCCCGATTGGGGTTGGTGCTAAAAACAGGAATTGCGGCAAAAAATGAGCCTTATCTTGTTTTTTCAGGACTATTTATGCGGTGATTATTCTTAAACAGGCAAGAAGTCCCCTGATCAACAAGCATTTTATATATCGCCAGTTTGTCATCATAGAACAGCAGGTCATCCATATACACGGTTTTCTCAGCCAGATCGCTGCCTTTATATACCAACTCGTATGAGGCCTCCGCATCGGCAGGCTCCAATGATATTTCCACCAGCGACCAATTGCCGTAAATTTCATGACTGTTGCCCGCACTGGTCATCGGCTGCAGCCACTCCACCTGCCCGTCCTTGTTTTTCTGAAAGAAAAACATTCCATTAAGACAATCCTGCCCAAAATTGTCGCCATCGTTGTACATCCATAAACGCGCGATAAATTTATGGTTCAGCGGCAATACGCCTTTTTCAAATTTCAACAAAATGTGGAAGTCCTTTTGGGGGCCGAAATGACATCCCCTGCCCCCCGAAAAAGCAATATCGGTGCCTTCATTGGCAAGGTCGTCATATGCAAAAATCAACGAGGTGTCGGATACAAGAAACCCCTGTTTTTCGTACAGACTATCTTTTATTTCCTCAAAGGCGCTGAACTCTGACTTAGCGGTGTTTTCAAAAAATACCTCCGGATTGATTTCGTAAAGACTGTAGTCGTCACGGGCACAAATCAGCGTGGCTTTTTTCACATACTCAGCCTCTTTACTGTTCAGGTAACCATTCAAACAAACAAGTAAAAAAGGTTTATTGACAGGCAAATCATCTCTTATTTTTTTCTGATAAAAATTTGATGCCAGCAACTGCATAATATTTTTGCTCTCGTGGATGGAAGTCCGTGTGAGATAAGACGAAATCATCGGCAAGCCCGTATGGTATGAAAAAAGAAACGCCAGGCGATACACCTTTTCGTCGGCCACCTTGCCATAATTTTCGGAGCCAATGTAGAAAAAAGGAAAGGGCAATATCTCCTGATAGCCAAAAACATTGGTATTTTCGATGTCGTGCTTCAGCGGCTGAGGAAGCTGTTGTGCGCAAAAGAAATTGGGAGATTTCACTATGTCTGCCGAAGTAATTTCATGGTATTTCCAGCTTTCAGCAAACAAAAGAAAGGGAATCGGTACCGCAAGAAAATATGCAGGAAGCGTAAGGTTTTTCTTCCTAAGTCCATTAAACATGCTGTTAGTGATAACAATAAGCACAATAGACGATACAAAATAGAACACCCAGGCGAACCGGCCGATAGCGCGGAATTGTTTAATGACATCAAAATAATTGATCAGGTGCTCCCAGCCAAACCACCGGAAGGGTACGAACAAAGAAAAAGCAAGAATAATCAGCGATGCAGCAAACAACAATCTCAACGGATAACTTTCAACCCATGTTTTATTCAGGGCGGGGCGCCTTTTTTTCACCGAACTAACCACAGATGCAACAATAAAAGCTATCAGCGCAAGTATGGTTATTATTCCTATGTACGACCATCCCTCCCACGGCTGAATAAGACCGGGAAACAAGCTCCCTTTGATTTTATCAAACGGGGAACATACAGGGAGGAAGACACTGCTCAATTCAGCGTGGTTTTCGAGTATCCCCCAGGGGTTGGTTGTACGCCCCGTATGTATATCGGTGATTTTTACAAAGAGATAATACAGCGCCACGGGGATAAGCGCAGCGGCCAACAGCCAGAGATGGTTTACCAGGGCACCTTTTTCCCGTCTGAATAAATTACCGGCTAACCCTAATGCCACATAGCAAAACACCAAAGTAGCCGCAATCATACCAAGGTAGGCATGTATGGCAAAAAAGAAAAAGATGCTCAACGACAGCATAATCAATATCCTCAGGCGATGGCGTCCTTTCTCAAAAAGCAGTATCAAATAGATCGTCAGCGGGATAAAAAAACTGTACGACAGGGCATAGTGTCCGCTAAGCCGGAAAATCTGAGGACTCATTGCTGCAATGGCCACAGCGCCCAGAACTGAAAGCAGGCGGGTAACTTTCAGTTCTCTCAACAAAAAATAAAGAATTATAGCGGTGAGGCCGATGGAAAAAATCATCAGCAGGTTCAGAATACCGATGCTGTATTGCGATATGCCCGGAAAGACCTCATGTATCAGTTTTAGCACAAAAGCCAGCAAGGGATGACAATCGGTATAGGTAAAATTCTCGCCATAAGGATAATTCATCCCCTCGAAGTTGGTGTAGCTTTGGTTATGTTGGATATAATAGGCGTAGGTGTAATAATTTTTCATTCCATCGCCGTGGTTGCCAAAAATAAAAGCATTGGGATGTATGATTATTTTTCCGTAAAACCCATACAGAAAAGCCGCGGTCAGTGCCAGTAAAACAATGAAATAAACTATTGATTTTTTATTTCTTATCATTCATAAAAATTATAGTGCAAATGTAGGATAAAAAAATGTTTGTATTTGTTCTGTTTATGAAAGCTCTTTTGAAATTCATGTAATTTTGCGTAGTTGATCCGTCAGCAAATGAAATGAACAAAAAGCTTTTTTACATAATGGTCTTTTTATTTCCTTTAGCCGGCATGGCACAGGAAAATTTCGGGATAGCCTTTATCAGGGGATTTAACCCGGTTATTGATGTGTTCGGATTTGAGACGGTTACCATTATTAAGAAAAAGAAACAATATGAATTGGAATCAAAATCAAATATAAAGGCAACCGGAGTTTTTGTCTTTGAAGACTACAAACTTATCAGTGCCGGTTTTACGGATAAAAAAGGGTTGAACCTGACCGGTGGCACATTTGAAAATGGCGAAGGCGAGTTGAGCCTGACCTACAAAAACAAACAACAAATAACCGCAAATTTTACCGGCGGCCTACTCAACGATACCGCGTGTTATTATGAATATGTGAACGGTATAAAGGTGCTGATGAATAAAATAAATTTTAAAAGTGGCTACCTGGATGGAACATGCTATTCTTATGATAACGAGGGCAACATGCTGACGCAAACCAAATATGAGCATAATAAAATGGTTTATAGGGCATGGTATGGGTTTTATCCGGAATCCGGTCCTTTTAAACCAATGGTCCACAAAGGAAAGATCCGGCAGGAAGATTTTTATGAAAACAATAAAATCAAACGCACAGTGATATACAAAACAGACGGAACGGTAGATCGAATTATTGAATAGGCAAGCCGAATGCCGCCTTTTCACGTTTGTTCCTCCCGCAACATTTCCATCTGTCTTTCACAACCCTCCGTCAAAAAAATTCTTTGATAGAATCTTCAGGGGTTTCTTTAATATCGCATACTTTTGCATCACAAAAAATCTCTGATGTTCCGGTCCCATAAACTTCAACTCGATGCACTCGAAAAACGCACCTTCCGCATTCATTTTGCCTATTCGATAATTGAAGGGATAATACTGGGAGTGCTGGCTATCAACGAGTTCGTTTTTCTGAAAAGTCTTGGCGGCAGCGACATCGGAGTCAGCATATTGTTTCAGTTCAGTGTTTTTGTGTTGACATTTTCGGTGTTGCTCAACGAGTGGTCGCGGAGGATAAAAAATGCCAAACGTTTTTTAATTACACTGGGAATCCTTACCAGGGCACCATTGTTGTTGCTGTTTTTTTTCCCCAACCAGGTCAGCACACTGCCGGGAAACCAGGTTTATCATTATATTTTTCTCGGTATTTTTTTGGTATATTATTTTGCCAACCCCATCATCTACCCTGTTATAAACCAGTTTCTCAAGACCAATTATTTTCATCACAATTTCAGCATACTGTATAGCTGGTCCACCATGGCCAACAAGATTGTCATGCTGCTGGTAACCTTTGTTTTCGGGTGGTTGCTCGACCAGAACCAGGAAAACTACCACTATGTGTATCCTGTGATGGCCTTATTGGGCATATCATCGGTTTGGCTTTTATCGCGTTTGGCCGATCCCGACACGCAGGTAACAAAACCTGCCGTCCCGCTATTGCAATCCATAAAAGTCACCATTTCCAACATGAGTCAAAAGATGCGCTCAAACAAGCCCTTCCGCGATTTTCAGTCAGGGTTTATGTTTTATGGATTTGCTTTTATGGGTACCGTCTCGGTGATTGCCATATTTTTTCAGAAAGAGCTGGAGTTGAATTATTTCAGTGTTGCCTTTTACAAAAACTCTTACAACATTCTGGCAATTTTTTTACTACCGTTATTTGGCCGTTTGATGGGAAAAATTGACCCGCGCAAGTTTGCTGCCATTACTTTTGCCTCCCTGCTTTTGTATTTATTTTTTATCGCGCTCACTTCCTTTGCGCCGTGGTTTATGTGGATACAGGGATTAAAAATTTACTATTCGCTGCTGGCGGCCATGATTTTCAACGGAGTTTTTGCTGCCACCATGGGTTTGCTCTGGAGTATCGGCTCGGCCTATTTTTGTCCCGAAGACGAGGTAGCCGAGTATCAGGCCATACATCTTACTTTTACGGGTTTTCGTTCGTTTTTTGCCCCCGTATTGGGTTTGGGCATCTATCTGGTGGTAGGCTATACAGCCACCTTTGTTACCGGCATGATTTTGCTGTTGATAGCCGTTATTATTTCGTTGAGGTCGTATAAGAAATACCGCCTGAAACCCATGAGCCGGGCAAAAACGCAGGCAGATATGGTGTCCGCCGAAATGAAATCAGGCGCATAAAAGTCTGTTCTGCTCGGGGGCCTGTTTTTCGTTGTGCATGAAAATCCGCAGCCGTGGAATTTTTTAAAAAAAATTTTGATGTATCAAAAAAATAGCTAAATTTGCACTCCAATTTTAAAAATTCCTCAGTAGCTCAGTTGGTTAGAGCATCTGACTGTTAATCAGAGGGTCCCTGGTTCAAGTCCAGGCTGGGGAGCAAAAATGAAGCCGTTGAAAGACGGCTTTTTTGTTTGAATATGAAATACACTGTATATGTCTTAAAGAGCCTTTCAACCGGGAAACTCTATACAGGTCAGACAGAGGATATAAAAAGGCGGCTGAATGAACATCAGACCGGTACGGGACCAGTACGCTATACCAAGGGCCGCGGGCCTTGGGAATTGGTATATACAGAAGAATATGATGAACGTTCGCAAGCTATGAAAAGAGAGAAATACCTGAAAACAGGGGCTGGTCGCGATTTTTTACATCGTATTATTCAATCAAAAGGGTAATCAGAGGGTCCCTGTCCGCCGCGGCGGACAAGTCCAGGCTGGGGAGCAAAGCCGCAAAAGCGGCTTTTTTTATTTGTGATCAATGGCGCCCTGTTATTTACAGTTCAGATCAGCCTTTGCGGTCTTTTAGCCATTTTAGAGCAGGTTGGTAACCGCCATATTGGAATACCATATGATTTTCTATGTAAAATATTTTTTTCTTTGCCTGTGCAGGATAAATCTTTATATTTGAAACCGTTTACAAATGTTTATTAGCGTTTGTAAACGGACTTACGGCAGCACAATCGTTAGCGCGCATTGAAAGACAAAACTATGGGATTCGAGAAAATTGACATTTCGTTATCAAAAGAAAAAGAAAGAGTAGTTAGAAAACCTCATTTACTTGAAAAGTTAATTGACTTTTTAGCATATTTTGCACTTATCGGTGCATACCCTATTCTTTCAGGAATGTATATCATCAACCAACTTAAAAAAAGTGAAAGCATAATAGGCCCGGTAATTCTTTTCATTCTATTTCTCGGATTGAGTTGTCTTTTACTTTATTCACTGCTAACCCTTGACAAACTTCAAAGAATAAAAGGAACAACAAAAGACAAAAACAGAAACATAATTAAAGAAATTGCAGAAGAGCTTGGCTGGAATATTAAACTAGATGACAATGATATTACAATTGCTGCTCAGACATCAAATGCTTTTTCTACAAACTGGGGCAGACAAATATTAATACTCTATGACGCACAAGATATTCTTATTAATTGCACTGCATTTAGCCTTAGCGACCTTAAATCTCCTTTTCATTGGTTAGGCAACAGAGTCCTTGAACAAAAAATAAAAGACGAATTTAAAAAACGCGTCGACACAACAACACCCTGACTTTCTACTGATGCCAACGGTATCAAAAACCGAAGTTTTTTCTTTCCTTTAAAACACAAATCGGCGGTTTCAAATTAAACTATTTGTATTTTTGAAAACGTTTAAGGAAAGTTACAATTATTAGTTAAAGTTTGTTATCGGAATTACTACAGCCCAAACGTTATGCAGCATGCAATTCGACAAGATAACATGAATAAAATTATTCGACTATGAAGAAAATATTTTTGGGGATCGTATTCGGAATTTTGGCAGGACTTATTGATGTTACGCCAATGATAATTCAAGATCTTTCTTGGGACGCTAATATATCAGCATTTTCTATGTGGGTAGTTATTGGTTTTCTTTTATCTATTATTGAATTAAAAATGAATTCTATACTCAAGGGAATTTTAATATCATATTTGGTTTTATTACCTCTTGCTGTTCTTATTGGTTGGAAAGAACCCATATCATTAATACCTATATTTGTTATGACAACAATTCTTGGAGGACTTTTAGGTTTTACAATAAATAAATTTGGAAAATAATATTAAAAATGATTTAGTACGACCGCACAACTTTATGCTGCTGCAAGCGGTTGATAGTCTTGCGACATTCAGACCTGCCTACGTGCAGCCTGACGTGACATCTCCCGATAGACGTCGGGAGATGCCCCGCCATGAAGCAGCATACGTTCGTTAAACAACAAAAGAAAAAAATTGTATTCGGTATATTATCAAAAATTTGAAGTGCGACGTCAGCACGATAAACACTGACCTAAACAGAATGAAAAATCTAATAATTATTTTAACTATTCTATGTGCTTCTGTTACCAAAACGAATGCACAATGGCAACAAACGACAGCTCCTGTCGGTAATTCCATAACTTGTTTATCTGTGTTGAACACAAATATTTTTGCCGGTACTGCAGGAGGCGGCATTATTATGTCATCAGACAGTGGTAGTAACTGGGTCACAAAAAATACCGGCATTTCTAATTTGAACATCAAGGCAATAGGTTCTGATACAAGCGGAAATCTATATGCCGGTTCTAACAGTTTAGTTCTCTATACTTCCAGTGACAGCGGAAATAACTGGGTTTCACATAGTGCCGGCGGTACGGGCACTTCAAATTCTTCAATTGTTGCTTATGGTACAAACGTTTTGCTGGGTGAAGCGGGCGACGGGGTTTTTAAATCAGTAAACTATGGGGTGTCCTGGTCAGAGGTCGGTTTGTGTTGCGCATCAGTACTTTCCTTATGTTCCGAACAGAATGGGTATGTTTTTGCCGGGACAAATACAACGGTATATCGTTCAAGCGGGACTTTTACAAACTGGACACAGGTGAATAGCGGACTATCCTCCATTCCTGTCAGAGTCTTGGTTACATCAGGCAACACGATCTTTGCAGGAACTTATGGAAACGGTATTTATATATCAGCCAATAATGGAACAAGCTGGACTCAGGCAAATAATGGGTTGACAGACCTTCATGTGATTTCGATGACCGCAACTGACTCTAAGATCTTTGCAGGCACCGGTGCAGGAGGTGTGTTTTATTCTATTGATAATGGTTTGAACTGGATTCAGGTAAATGAAAATCTTTCGTACCTGGATATTCCTTCGTTGGTAATTTGTGGCAATTATGTATATGCAGGCACAACCAATGGGGGCATTTGGAAACGACCTTTATCTGAATTTACCATGATTAAGGAAATAAATAATAATCCAGGTATTGTTGTTTCCCCTAATCCCGCATCGAACATCATTACAGTATATTTTGACAGCAACATGGAGCCGGATGCCACCCTGAAAATATATGACATTTTGGGCTCATTGATGATGTCGGAGCCCTTAAAACGAGAACGAAACGAAATTAATGTCAGTGATTTTGTCAATGGAATATATCTTATTGAAGTCACAACCAAAAATCATACGGAAAAACAAAAAATAATAATCCAAAAATAATATCAATCAGAAATTAAAAATATGCACGGGCTTTATGGTATAATGCTGATGCCACAGTTGTTATAGGCCAATTCGTTGGACTATTACAAAGGTGCAATCGGTATAATTTGGCTGCCTACGCCCTATTATTGGCATGTCCTTGACAAGACAGGGTTATAGATGGGGAAAGTGCTTTTATCAAGTTTTTAAGTTTGGTGATCACCGCGGCGATAGCAAAGCACTTATATTCTGCCGGCACCAGTCTCCTGCGACTTGGTACCCGGGTTGGTTACTGCTAAGTAAAACAGACAAAAACAACAAGCTAATATGGATAACAGAAATACAGAGTCAAACAATAATAATTTGAAATTCAAGGTTCAACGAATTATCGCAATTTCATCATTCTTAATTTTTGTCGGGAAATTAGCCGCCTACTTCCTGACCAATTCTGTTGGTATATTAACGGATGCTCTTGAAAGTACAGTTAACGTGACAACCGGGGTTATTACTTTATATGCCGTTTATATTTCGTTAAAACCAAAAGACGAAAATCATCCGTTCGGACATGGAAAAGCCGAGTTTTTATCTGCATCAATCGAAGGTTTTTTAATTATTATTGCTGGATTAATAATCATTTTTGAAGCTATTAAACGGCTTTTTGTCCCGGCACAGATTTCACAATTGGACATCGGAATTATTATTGTTGCTGTTGCGGGTTTGTTAAACTATTTAATTGGTTGGTATAGCATAAAAATAGGAAGAAAGCACAATTCAATCGCGTTGATTTCAGGCGGAAAACATTTACACTCTGATACGTATTCATCAATCGGGTTAGTGGTTGGGTTAATGTTGCTCTACTTTACAAAACTAGCGTGGCTGGACAGTTTGATTGCTCTTATTTTCGGAACTATAATTGTTATAACAGGGTTAAAAATTCTTAAAGAAACCACCTCGAATTTGATGGACGAAGCAGATTTCAAATTAATTGAGCATTTCGGCAGTATAATTAACAACAACAAAAGGGATGAATGGATTGATGTGCACAATTTTAAGCTTGTCAAATACGGCAATGTTTTTCATATAAACTGCGATCTGGTGTTACCCTGGGATTTGCATTTATCGGTTGCTCACGAAGAAGGTGAAAAATTAAAAAAAATATTAGTTTCTAATTTCCCGGAAGATATTGTTTTCAATTTGCACACAGATGAATGTAATAAGGATTACTGTAAGAATTGCAAAAGATTTAATTGCAGGGAACGAACAACAGATTTTGACAGGCAATTAAATTTTGACCTAAGAATGTTCACAAACGAAAAAATCGAAAACAAATAATAATCCCAGATTGCGCAATAGGAACGTAGTGAACTATTGAGCAGTGGGTGGGATCGTGCGTTGTATCTGGGTAATCCCGACATAGAAAATGTTACCGACTTGTCGGTATTACATTTTCTTAGTCGATTACGCATAAATAAATAGAATTATATGTTATTAAATATCAGGCAGTAATGATTGGTTTGTTCTATTGCTACGCAATAGAGAAGTATTTAATGCGTATATTGGGATAATGGCTCCTCCGGCCCCGGCCGGTAATCGGGTTAGTTGCCGATCCTGTTATGGCTCAAAGGAGAGTTTCTCGCTGCCTCGCTCAATATTTCAAAGCATTACTATGGTTCGACACTTTATCCTATGAAGGTCGCTGTTGATGCTGTTTTGTTTCAGGGTAAAAACCTTTAATCGACATACATGCCAGCGCTGAGGCCAGAGCCGGTAAAAAAATTGAAACATGGTCTGAGCCTGTGCTGTGAATAATGCTGACTTAATTATGGAAAAAAATCGGCAAGGTAAAAAATTTGCTACTTGTTTTGATTTTGCACACAGAGCGTATTGAAATTTGTTTGTTTCTTGTAGCCATTAAATGGCGATTATTATGAAAAAATAAATTTTTTATGATTGTACACCTAATTGTACATTTTTTGATTATATTTGTACAACAAATTATACATTTCGCATGGAATCACTATATTCGTATCAGAATCAACTAATTGAATCCTCCGATTTTTTATTTTGCAGGGGTATTCTCGGAGAAATAGAATGGAAGGAGCGGTTGATAGGGCTCACGGGGGCACGCGGCGTGGGCAAAACCACACTTATGCTGCAACATCTTTTGGATAGCAGCCTGCCAACAAAAAGAAAGCTATATCTGAGCATGGACAACCTGAACCTGCCTTTTACAAGTTTAATAAGTTTTGCAGAAAAGTTTTATCAGCAAGGCGGCAAACTGCTGATGGTAGATGAAATACATAAGTTGCCCGACTGGTCAGCAGAATTAAAGAACATATACGACCTTTTGCCCGGGCTGCAAGTTGCTTTTAGCGGCTCGTCATTGTTAAAAATCAAAACCGGAAGTGCAGATTTAAGCAGACGTGCAGTAATTTATAACATACAGGGTTTGTCTTTCAGGGAATATTTACAAATAAATCTTGGGATCCCGCTCGAAAAATACCCACTTAAGACTTTGCTTAAAGACCACGAAGCAATCTCACATGAAATCAATAAAAAACTTAAGCCTCTTCAGTATTTCAACGACTATCTTAAACATGGCTATTATCCCTTTTATCTGCAATCGGTAAACACCTATCCTCTAAAGCTAAACGCTGTTCTGAATTTCATCATCGAAACAGAGATCCCATCCATCATTAATTTGGATCAAAAAAATATCGGAAAAATCAAACGTTTGTTACAAATCATAGCGGCCAGCACTCCGTTTCAACCTAATATTGTAAAACTATCAGAATCGTTGGATACACACAGATCCACACTTCTGCAATACTTGCACCTGCTTGAAACCACTGATATCACCCGCAATTTATACAGCGATGGTAGTTTTTACGGGAAATTGTCCAAACCTGGGAAAATACTTCTGCATCATCCTAACCTTGCTTATTGTTTGAATGAAGATGTCAATTCAGGAAGTAATCGCGAATCTTTTTTTTGCAACCAGGTCAGTGCTGAAAATAAAGTTGAACTAAGCGCTAAAGCAGATTTTATAATTAACGGGAAATACTCTTTCGAAATCGGACGCGCAAAAAAGACCCGAAGGCAGATTAGCGGCCTTGACTCTGCTTATATTGTGGCAGATGATCTGGCGTATGGTTATGAAAATAAAATACCCATATGGCTGTTTGGATTTTTATACTGAGATTATAACCAATCGAGCAAAGTATGCGACTACACATACTTTCTAACGCCGTGGTGGACGAGTTCAAGCTGAAGAGCAGAAATAAAGCCGTTGAAAGACGGCTTTTTTGTTTCCAGGCCTTAAGCCCTTTGTTGACAGGTGTTAAAATAGAGGCCACGGACTTTAGTCCTGACAGCCGGCGGAAAGATTCAAGCTTATTGCCGGTAAATTAAAAATCAAAATAAAAGTTTTACCCTCTTTTTTTCTTCCTGAATTTTAACGGGAATATCATTGACACATTTTTCTTATACGCCAGATATTCATCACCAAAATCCTTCAGTAATCTTTTCTCTTCGAATATTTTAATATAAACGACCATGATGAGCAAAAAGATAATGGAAATTATCAGGCACCTGGCAGAATTCAGCCCTATGGCAATACCGGTATATAAACAAAAAGCCCCGAAGACCATCGGGTTTCTGCTGTATCTGTATGGCCCGCTGATCACAAGTTTTTTTGTCCTGGGACTGATGGCTTTGTTAAAAACATCGACCGGGCCACCCTTCCCGACACTGAACAAAAATATATTTGACCAGGCAGCAAATACCAATCCTGTGAGAATGACAGGTACTGAAATTATTATCCTGACAGTTGCCGAAATGGCCAGTTCATCATGGAACACAGGATATTCCCTGACCGATATCATGTAAAAACAATATGGTATCAGCAAAAGAAAAACCGATCCGCCAACGAAATATCCTGCAATATGTCTGGTAGAGTCTTTCATTATCGCGATATTTTGTTGTGGATGTTTATTGTATTGCAGGTGTTCAAAAACTTATACCGTATTAATGATTGCTAAGTGTCAGTGCGAAATCTGCAACTTCGCACATCCTACACACCCTGTCCCAATCAAAACGACCTTACAGCCCTTACATAATACGGGTGGTACTTGTGATTTTCTTTGATACTGTCGTTGCCGAAATCGTGCGACCATGCATCGTGTTCATTGCTTTCGGAGCTGCTCCAGTAACGGTCGCTGGCAAAACCGCCGATAATATCTTTAGATTTGTAAAGTTTTTCCAACTCATCGCGGCTCGGCAGGTACCAGTCATCATAAACGCCCGAGACCAGGGTGTCGCATACATAGGCCGCGCCTGATTCACTGCAGCCGTTTACAATGGCTGTGGTATTGGCCTGTCCGCTGCCAAGCGCCGTGGACGTTCCCCCTGTGGCCACCCCCGGACATCCCCAGATTATGGTTGAGAACTGGTATGTGGTGTCCACAACCAAACCGTGTTTTACGTTGGCATCATAACCAGGATCATCGGGCTGTAAGATATAGGCAAGAATACCGCCTTCGTAAGGCGAGCCGATACTGATACAGGAACCGTCGTTTTCGTTGGCATCGGCATTATAATTAATTGCATACTGGTCGGTGCAACCGCCAACCTTCTTTTCGCAACTGTTCAGCATACAAGTACATGTCAATAAAAACAAACCAAAAACTATTTTTTTCATTTTATTTTTTTTAAGAGTGCAATTTACAACTATTTTTCAATCTAATTCTCCAAAACGGACGTTACATTTTTTTGGCGATTCAAAATTATTGTTTTTTGTCCAGTATCAACGAACAAATTTGTGCTCTTGCCAGCTTCGATTCTCTTAGGGGGCCAAGCATCATCCAGTCGTGAAACATCTTTGGGTATTCAAAGTAATTCATGGCTATGTTCTTCTGCTCCATCAACGACTTGAGTTTCCTGCAATCCGGCTCTAATATGTCATGGGTGCCAATAAAAATGCTGATTTTGGGCAGTCCCCCCAATGAGCCATAAACAAAACTAAGCAGGTAATGATTCGTTTCAGTGGTACCTGCCCAGGCCTTTGCTGCCAGCACCAGGTTTTCTGCCCGCAGCGAAACATCTTTTTTTTGAACTTCTTTAATTTGCGGGTTTGTCATGCTGATGTCGAGCCAGGGGGATAAAAGAATAACTGCCGCGGGCAACGCCGTACCACCATCCCTTAGTTTCATAGCCAGGGCGAGGGCAAGCCCGCCGCCCGCCGAGTCGCCCATCAGGACGATATCTTTTTCGTTGGCCGTGCCGAGCAGTTGTTTATAAAGGGTTTCAAGCATGTCAAAAGCCTCCTGAAAGGTATAAGCGGGCGCTAGCGGGTAATCGGGGATTATGAATGTGCAGTTAGTTTCACGGATAATTTTTGCGGCGAAACTCCAGTGCTGTCGGAAAATATTATTGATATAGGCGCCACCATGAAGAAACAAAACAACTTTAGCGCTTTTCGTCCCTTTGGGTGCCAGGGTAAAAACATTCCGGCCATGTACCCGCAAAGTGTCAATAAAAAGATCGGTCGCCACTGTTTTGGGAATGGCTGCCGGCGCAGAGGTAAAATTGTCGTTGCTCAGTTTTCGCGGGATGCTGTTTTTGGGCAAGAATAGCCTTGCCGCGGTCTTAATAATACAAGACATAAGGCCGGGAGTTTGTGTATGCACATACCTGATAGCGGTGTCATTAACCGTTTGCCCTTGCACACACAAAACTGAAATAATAAAACACAAACAGAGAACCATCCTTTTTATCCGGCAGCGCACTATGCCTTTGCAGTTGAGAAAGTCAGTCATTGTCTTTAGAAATAAGATGGCATAAAAAAAACTTCAGGAACAAAAATAATTTAATTTAATAACAAATTTTACTTGCTTAAACGGCCCAATCATTTTTTGATGTGTTTAGAGATTTTTTTATTTTAAATAACTCAACTCTCGGAATTCAGATAAAAAAAAAACAGAAAATCTCTTTCTGTTATTAATAAGTTGCTCATTAATGCCATTGCTAAGACCTGTGTGTTTCCATTCAGGACAAATATATGTTCATGTAACTTTTTTTCGGAAAAAAAGTTACCAAAAAACCTTGTCAAAACGTATGCTTCTGCCCGCTCTCATCAGGTCGGGAAAATCATGCAAACGAGTGTCTGAAAAGGTCATCAAAGGCCTACAACAATTTGACTGATTTTTTGAGAAAGAAAAAAATTATAAAGGTTATTAATAAACATAAACGTCTGCTAACAAGCTAAATGTTCGTGGAAAAGGTTCGAATTGCTGCGTAGCAGCAAAAGTGCGGTGGCCAGAAAATATGGCGGTGTCAGGGAGTGGCCCGTGCGAAGGCTCGCAATATATTTTCTTGACCTTTGGGGTACTTTTGGGTCAAGCCAAAAGTACCAAAAAAATGTAATAATGTTTCAGTGTTAGCAAGACCTGCTTCCGCGCATGGCCGCGCGCAGTCATACACATACTTGCATATGCCGAAGCTCGTGTTTTGCCACTCAGTGCAAGCACATGTTCATGTAACTTTTTTTCGGAAAAAAAGTTACCAAAAAACCTTGTCAAAACGTATGCTTCTGCCCGCTCGCATCAGGTCGGGAAAATCATGCAAACGAGTGTCCGAAAAGGCCATCAAAGGCCAACAACAGTTTGAATTATTTTTGGGTAAGAAATAGTGCCTGTATTCATCAGCAGTTAATGCAAGCCATTTCAGACAAACAGCCCGGTAGCCCGGGCTGCCTTTGCTGATTTTCACCGTCCTGCTGATTCACGCCGGCGCCAGCCCGCCGTTTTGACGGCCCATCGCGCCGCTATTGACAACCATTGGTGCTACGTGCAAACATTTAATCGGTCTATGATTAAGAAAGGAGAAGTCTTTATTTAAATATGCCGCCTCAAAAAAAGATTTATCCGATTAAACAGGACGACCTGTACCTCAGAAAGTAATTTTTGCCTACCTTTGCACCTGTTAAAAAAAAATCACCCATAGTATGAAAAAGATTTTAGGAATTGGCAACGCGCTTGTTGACATAATGACCATCCTTGATAACGAAGAGTTTCTGCAACAGATAAATATCCCCAAGGGCAGCATGCAACTGGTGGACATCGACACTTCGGCGTCCATTTTAAAGCGTTCTGAAAAATTCAAAACAGAGTTATCATCCGGCGGTTCTGCGGCAAACACCATTCACGGACTGGCAAATCTTGGTGCCACCACCTCCTTTATTGGTAAAACCGGCAACGACAAATACGGCGAATTTTTTGCCAACGATATGCGTAACACGGGCATCAACCCGATACTGCTTACCGGCTCTTCCGATACCGGATGCGCCATAGCTCTTATCAGCCCCGATTCGGAACGCACCTTTGCCACCTACCTGGGCGCTGCCATCGAGCTCTCGCAAGAAGATCTTGCTGCAGATATGTTTTCAGAATTCGATTATATCTATATCGAAGGATATCTCTTGCAAAATCATGCCCTCGTTGAAAAAATTCTGGAATATGCCGATCGGCATCATTGTAAAATTTGCCTTGACCTGGCCAGCTACAACGTGGTAGAAGCCAACCTGGATTTTTTGAAAATAATCCTGGCAGAATACGTAGATATCGTTTTTGCCAATGAAGAAGAGGCCCGGGCTTTTACCGGCACAGATCCTGAAAAAGCGCTGGACAAGCTGGGCGAGATTTGTGGTATTGCTGTTGTCAAAGTCGGGGCCAATGGCTCTTTGGTAAGACAGGGCAAAAACACCTTCGCCATTCAGGCTATCCAATCGAATTGTATTGACACCACCGGCGCCGGCGATGCTTATGCTGCAGGATTTCTTTATGGCCTGGCCAACGACCTTCCTCTCGACAAATGCGGCGCCATTGGTTCGCTGCTGGCAGGAAAAGTAATAGAAGTGGTCGGCGCAAAAATGAAAGAAAATACCTGGGCCGAAATCAGGGAAAAAATCCCCCACATCACTAAATAGGTAAAAAACACATTTTTCATTACTCCATATTTTATCCCGGACCAACCCAAATCAAGCAACAGGTCGAACACTCCGATTGCTTGTTTTGGGTTTTATTCTATCAGGAAGTTTTATATCAGATAAATTCTTCACGGTACTATTTTTTTTCATAATATTTTATACCTTTGCACACCTTATTGCAAAAAACAGTTTAATCCATTAATAATTAATTACAAAAATGAAGGTATATCAGACAAACGAAATTAAAAACATTGCATTGATCGGCGGATCAAAAGCCGGAAAAACCACCCTGGCCGAGTGTATGCTTTTTGAAGGCGGAGTTATCAAAAGAAGAGGCTCTGTGGAAGACAAAAACACCATTTCAGACTATCGTGATATAGAACTTGAACGCCAAAATTCAGTGTTCTCGACGGTAATGTTTACTGAATATGCCGACAAAAAAATAAATATTATCGACAACCCCGGCTTCGACGATTTTATTGGCGAAGTTTTTGCCTCCCTGAAAGTTTGCGAAACCGCTGTCATGGTTGTCAATGCCCAAAACGGCGTGGAAGTAGGTACCGAAATAACCTGGAGACACACCTCGCGCCTGCATGTACCGGTATTATTTGTAGTTAATCAACTGGAACACGAAAAAGCCAATTTCGACGAAAACATCCGTCAACTGAAAAACCAGTTTGGACCTAAAGTATCTGTGGTTCAATATCCTGTCAGCACAGGCATCGGTTTCGATTCCATCATTGATGTGGTGAAGATGAAGATGTATAAATACAACAAAGAAGGCAAAGCCGAAATAATGGATATCCCTGCCTCCGAAATGGATAAAGCCCAGGATCTGCACGCCACCCTTATCGAAGCTGCCGCCGAGAGCGATGAAGCCTTGATGGAAGTATTTTTCGACAAAGGCACCCTCTCGGAAGAAGAATTTTACAAGGGCCTGAAACTCGGTATCAAAAACAGAAACCTCTTCCCTGTCCTTTGTACCTCCTCTAAAATGAATATCGGTGTTGCCCGCCTGCTCGAATTTATTGCCAACTCAACACCTTCGCCCGACGAAGTACCCGCACCCAAAAACATCGAAGGAAAAGAAATTCCCTGCACCGCT
>Ga0208459_1000920_pt1 | contig 29514 bp, 25 predicted proteins | sample AD_UKC087_MetaG_FD_184433 | JGI IMG/M metagenome (GOLD analysis project Ga0208459, IMG submission 184433) | Active sludge microbial communities of municipal wastewater-treating anaerobic digesters from USA - AD_UKC087_MetaG (SPAdes) (version 2) | ecosystem: Engineered > Bioreactor > Anaerobic >... | reverse complement strand
ACTATATTTGCGCTTTGTTACGGATGGAAACGTGCAGGCACAGGGCTGGACAGCCACTTATTCCACAATCGATTTTTCGGGCATTACCGAAGAAACCGGTGTCGCGGAAATAAAGCCCTATCCTAATCCTGCTTCCGATTTCGTCAGCATTAGAATTCCAGATTTTGGTTCCCGGACATTAATAACATTTTATAATCTGACCGGCGAACATTTTGCTCTGCCCGCATTGGATGAAGGCAAAAATCAACTAAAAATTGATGTAAAAGACCTTCCGCAGGGGTGCTATTTTGTAAAAGTTGTCAGCGAGGAAAAAACCCATTTTGGAAAAGTGCTGATTCAGCGTTAATTATTTTTTTTATTAATAAAAAAGGCCTTTTCGGGGCCTTTTTTTTTGCAACTATACGAATTGCCGGTATTTTTTTTCGGGGAAGTCCGTTTTTAAAACTCATACCCGAGAAGTAACCTGAAATTGTTTTCTTTGGCGGTTTTGTTTTTATCTTTGTGAATATCAGCCAGGCCATACCAGCCTTCGGCAGCAATGGCAAAATGTTTGTATTTAAAGCGCAGTTGCAGGCCTGCGTTATAAGAAAACAAATTTGTCTGATCCTTAATGTCTGTGCTTGGTTTTGGCGTTTCCCTGATGTAACGTTCAGAGGCTGCAAAAACATATTGGCCTTTTATTAATGGGCTGATTTGTACCATTTCAATAATATCAAACGACAGCCCTGCCCCTGCTTCAATTGAAGAAAGTGATACTATATCGTATTCGCCGATATCACTCATTTTAGCTTTGCCGCCGAAGGCATAATAGCCCAAAAAAGTCTTTACCTTCAAGGTGCTCCGGCCGCCGCTGAAATCTTTTATTTTTATGTCATAATGCAATCTGATGCAGGGTTGCATCCAGAAACGCTTGTAAAATACCGTGGTATCATTGCCTGCTAACGATTTTCCCTGCAAGGTTAGCATGTTGTATCCCATTCCGGCTTCAAAACCCAGCCCGGCAGGTGCTTTTTTGGTTTCCTGGGCCATTAGTGACGAAAGGCACAAAAATCCTGTACAAAGAAACAGCAATAACTGTTTTGTCATAATGATGAATTTTACTGCAAATTTAGTATTTCTGTGCCGTAAGTCAGAAATTCGCCCTGATTTTTGTGAAAGTGGATTTTATCAGCGGTTCACAATGACGCGGGCGATTTTTTGCTGATCTTTAAAATTCAACCTGATCATATAAAAACCTTTACCATGGCTTCCTATGCTCACTTTCACGATTTTTTTCTCCGGCTTAAATTTTAAAATTTCCCTGTCAAGAATATCGGTGATGCGAATTTCATCGGCTACAATTCCCGAAGTGATTGTAAAATCGCCGTTACCCGGGTTGGGAAATACTTTTAGTGTCAGTTCCGGATCCTGACCGGCAATTCCAAATGTAGCAATATTATGACATGATGATGTGTCTTTGCATGATCCATCCAGTATCTCCACTGCATAATTACCGTTGGATGGAGGGTCGAAACTTTGCCCGTCAGCGCCGGGAATGACGGCATATGCATCGTCGCAATCCAGCCATTGGTAAGTAACGCCTGTGGCATTAGCCGTAAGGATAATACCATTTTGTGAAACACTGGTGTCAACGGTATTGATGGTCAGGTCGAGCGTAATAATACTGTCGCAGCCGGCCAGGTTGGTGATGGTATCATTATATATACCGGAACTTGTCCAGACATAGTTTCCGCTCGGAGATGTGAGTCGGAAACAAGCTTCCGCTGTCATGGAGGCGCTTGTTGAGGGACAGGTGCACGTCATCAGCGGATCTGGAAATATGAATTCTTCATATCCTGAAATTCCCTGCCTTATACCATTAAAACCACTCACTGAATCCATCAGGTTTCCATCGAAGTGCCACAGGGCTTTCAACCCTGCAGAAGAAGAAAATTCCGACGGATATTTCCGGCATTTGTTAGCGTTTATTTCGGCATTAGTTCGGACCACTGACCACAACCTCAACTCCTCGATAACTCCTGATCCGGGGTCATTGTTTCCACGTCCGATGCGCATTTCATTGGTTGATACACCCAGTGCTGTGGTGCAGGGCACCACCGACATCAGTATGCCGTTTTTATAAAACCTTACATTTGAGCTGTCGTAGGTAACCGCCAAATGTGTCCATTCTCCGGCATTTACGGTTAATCCCACCGAGCTGATAATACTGGATTGCACTCTGAAAAACGGAGAACCGGCAGAGGTGATACCCAATTGATAATCGAAGCTGCCCCCACCCTTATTCAGAACTGTATTAGCTGTTGTGAAGCCCCCCGGTTTAATCCATGCCTCAATTGTTATTTTATTGAAATCATTCATGGCCGGAACATACGGAATACTCACATAATTGGAATTGACTCCCGGTGTGGGCAGTAATAAGCCAAAATTGGCATCGCCGCACTCCGAATCATGATTCCACATAGCGGCCACTTCGGCATCGGACAACGCTCTGTTATACAGCCTGAATTCATCCATATAACCTGTCATAGACATATTTGTACTATAGCCACCGACTTTGAATCCGGTACCCGCTCCTAAGTTCAATGGAGTCTGGCTGACAATCGTATCTAGTACACCGTTTTTATATGCTTTGATTGCTGATGTTGCAGAATCATACACAAAGGTTACCACTGTTGGAGCCGGTCCTATGCCGGTTACAAGAACATCTGTTATTCCGGTTCCTCTTAAAAACAGATTGTTCTGTCCTGCAACACCGCCCTGGAAACACCGGAAAGAAATAGCGGGATCTCCAAAGAAATACGATGCGTTTGTAGTTGGAGAAGGAATGGATAACCACATGCTTATAGTCCAGCCTTTTGATCCAAGATTCAGATTCCAGCCGGTATTAATCCCGCTGGAATATGCACCCGTACCAAACAAACAAGTGTCAAACTGTCCCCCGCCGGCAAACGTTACTCCGGTTAATGTCCCTAAAGCATTGCCTGCAAGCGGATATCCACAGTTTGGTGTTGAGGCTGAAAGGTTGTTCTCAAATTTATAATACAGCATTGGTGCCTGAGCTGATATCTGGTCAGTTTCGAAAAGAATGGCTGCCAGAATAATTAATGTAAAAATCTTTTTCATGTTTTTAATATAAAGTTGTTTCGATGTGTAAATATATAAATTTTATTGAATAAAAGCAATATTTTTCTATTAATTAACAATTAGTTGGTGATACTATTTTGGATGAAAAAGGCAAATTTCATTTCAGTGAACCAAAACTAACAATACCGGCAAAAATAATGAAGGAAAACGGCTGTCTCAAAAGCCCTTTGTGGTAAATAATATGTAGTGTTCCGTATATCGCTGATGATAATGTTACAACCCAGATTCAAAAACTTATTTAGTAAAGATAAATAATTTGCCAGCATCATTTTTAAATAATTTTGAAATATCTTTATCGAAAATTTTAAACTATGAAATCTAACTTCTACAAATTAAGTTTGTACTTAGCCGGTTTCTTGTTATTGTTGGTTTCATGCAAACCTTTAGCCACGCAATACGAAGAAGATGAAATAACGGATGCAGAATATTATGAGGCCGTCGAAAAAACACCTGTTCCGCAACCCGATTCAGCGGTCAGGGCCATGACGTGGAACATCCGTTTCGGCATTGGGCGTTCGGAGTGGTTTGGCGATGCGTGCAGCAACATCACCGTTTATTCACAGGAGGACGTATATCCACACCTCGATGCTGTAGTTGCAAAAATCAACGAGATAAAACCTGATATTTTGCTGCTGCAGGAGGTGGACATCAATTCAAAGAGAACTTCGTATATAAATGAACTTCAGTACATTCTGGATAATACTTATTTTAATTATGCCGCTTATGTACCCGAATGGTGTGCCCAAAATATTCCCAGCGATGGCCTTGGGCGAATGGATATGGGACTGGCGATACTCTCTCCCTGGCCAATTTCGGATGCTCAACGGGTGCAACTTGCCTTGAGGGGTGACCAGAGTGGCATCGAGGTCTATTTTTATCTTCGTTCCTGCATGATTACCGCCAGTATTCAAATACCCGGCTTCGAGGAATTATCGGTGGTAAATATTCATGCTTCAGCTTTTGCCACCGACGATACCAAGCAAAAGCATTATTTGCAGTTTAAGGCAAAGCTGGACGAAATTAATTCTGCAGGAAAATATTTTCTTGCCGGCGGGGACCTTAATACCCTGCCGCCGGGCTCCACCAAACTGGATTATTGCATGGAAGACATGTGCCCGGGCGAGACCTTCCACCAGGAAGGTGACGATCCCATGCACAAGGCAGGCAGTTATTTTGGCGACGAAACAGCCTGGTTGTGGCCTGTGTACAGCGAATACAAGTGCGCTGTCCCTCTTCCGGTATATCTTGCCAACCAGGAGGCACACTTTACCCATACCACCCGGCCTACAGAAACCTGGGACCGCACCCTGGACTATCTTTTTACCAACAGCGGCTGGGTAGCCGGATCGACCATCACTCATCAGGATGCCTTTTACGAATCGGACCACTGCCCTGTCAGCTCCTTATTGCTTTTACCAAAATAAATACTGATCCACCGCGGCAAATTGAAAATTGTGCCGATAGTTATCAGAGAATGAACATTGGAAATTGGAAAATGAACTAAACAACCAGAAAGAATGAAAAAAATTATAGTTTGCCTCATCGCCTTATTGATCGTTCAGGAGCTTGCCGCCCAGAGCACCCCGTTGCTCAACCGGTGGAGTTACCGCACCGCCTACCTGATACGGAAAAACAAATATGAAAGCGGTCTTGTGCAGCCTTTCCGTTATGGTATCTCCAACAGGGTTGAGATAACCACTAATGTGTTGCAGAATATTGCCGTACCCAATGCCGGTGTCAAAGTGTTTATTGCCGATGTAAAAGGGTTTCACATGGCCAGCGAACACGGACTTCAATATAATTCGTTGTTCTTCAAGCTGCTCAGCCGCAAAGGCACCGGCGGCGTTTTGTCTCCACAGTTCAGTTTTCCCAATATGTTTACTTTTTCCAGCGGCTTCCTGGTCACCAGGCAGGTATTCGACACGGCCTACGTTACTGCCCGTGCAGGATTCTTTCTGGGCATGCGCGACGGATTTCTCGACCCGCTGGCCACCGTTGATATGCCCATTATCTATCCCCGAAACGCGCATCTTTTTAATACCTATACTTTCAGGCTTGGAGCCGATATCCGGGGAAAGATTAAACGGTCATGGTCTTATATGTTTGATTTTCAATTTTTTGTGTTGCCGGTAAAAAAACACAACTTTTTTATGGAAAACACAGGTGTTATCATGTGTAACTGGGGAAAAAACTTCCGTTTTAAAGGAGGATATAAACTCTGCTACGGCGATTATCCTTTCGGCAAACAATGGCATCTGCTGCCTACGCTTGATATTGTATTTGGAAGTAAGTAACAGACAAGTGAAAGCCGGTTTTATTGCTTTACAAATTTCTTAACAATTATTTTTTTCTCATCAGTAATTTTAAGAAAATAAATCCCATTCGAAAGATTGCAAATATCTATTTCTGAGGCAGCATGTTGCATGATTTGTGAAATTAGAAGTTGTCCTTTAAAATCGTAGATTTCAATCATTTCTTGTCCATTCAGGCGTTGTGCTTCAATTGTTAAAATATTATTTGCCGGATTAGGATAAATTATTACATCATTTGCCTGAAGTTCATCGGTACCGGTGCAAAGATTGACTATAACTATTATTGGAATTGAAAAATAATAAGTCCCGTTTTGAGAAAGCATAGCGCGATATTGCCATGTACCTGCAGAAGACGGGATTTCTGAATACGTATCATTTGTATTGACAATGTCTGTCCAAATCCCATTGTTAAGTTTTTTCTGCCATTTGACAACAACACCGGTATAATCAACCAACGTAAATATTTCGGGAGAAGTCCCGATACAGATATTATTGTTTCCAATAATTCTTCCGTCTTTGATAAGGGCTTTAAGATACATGATATCGTTGTTGCCAATGGCATGCTGATCGCCTCTGACTGCCAGGCCTGGTATGTAATCTCGCTGGTACATCAGGTGAAGGTAATCATTAATATTTTTATTCAGAGAGCCAAAAACACACTCATAATTTGGCTCAGGTGTGAGGTTTATGGGAGGCCACGACCATGTAACGCCATTATCAGCAGATTTGACATAATAAATATTTCTGTATGCCTTGCCACTACCATCATCCGAGTTTTCAACATAGCTTGAATAGGTTACATAAAGATGCCCGTCGGCATCAATACCTGCATTTGGCATCGAAGACAAAGAATTATAATATGTTCCGGGTGCCGCGAGGTATTCAATGGCTCCGGAGTTATTGGCATCATAAACGGAGGCGATAGTGGTAAAGTTGCCCGGGCCATTACCTTCTTTCCAATATAAAAGGTTGTCGGTATAAGGCCAGAAACTGCTGGTTCCACCGGAAGCAGGGTCACTATCCAAAACTCTTGTTCGGCCAAAAAACACATGCGCCAACCCTGAATTATCGATCAGTACTGCCAGGTTTCCATCACATGTATATAATGTATCAGCAGTTCCATCATTATTGATATCAGAAATCGAACCTGCAGCAGTAGTACTGTATTTGGAAATCGGGAACTGCCAGACAATTTGTTTAGTCCATGTAGTACCCCCATCGGTTGATTTCATCAGGAAAACATCATACCAATCATCGCCAACAACAATAGCAACCGTATCTCCCTTAACATCAATCGCATAACTGTCGCCGTTAAATCCCAGGTATTCGTTACTTGTCATATTAGGGAGCACCTGCATCTGTATGTCCCATGTGTTCCCTCCGTTGAGCGACCGGTAATATACTAATGCTCCTGCAAGTCCCTGATATAAATTTGTTGCCGGATTAGTCAGCGCAATCAGGTGAACTTTTTGTCCGCTAATCTTCATTCGTGGCCATGACAAATAAGGATTAGAACTTGTTGATTGACTCACGGTCCAGGGGCCACTGCCTTTCAGCCCTTTAATTTGTTTGAGTCCTAGGGTTGCATCATGAGCGTAAATAACATCATAATTGTCATTTGTTGAAGAAATAGTTGGCCACCCGGTTTTTTCTGATTCTATGCGTGCCGTTGGAAAAGCGCCCCATGACACACCATTATAATAATTATATCCGGTACCTCTGTCGGGAAATGTCAGGTCGGAAAGCCAGCTGCTATAAGTCCAAGATGCAGATATGGTCCCATCGGGATGCACTACCAGCCTGTTATCAACAGTACTGTTTGTCTGCAAGTCATAAGTTGTTTCTCCGATTTTCACCTGAGAAATCAGTTCCTGGGCAATAAATGTCATATCATTGCCATAAAAGGTGCCAAGAGCATTTGTTGCCATTACTCTGAAATGGTAAACAGCGCCTGATGTCAGACCTGTAATTGGCGCAGCGACCTGTGTAATAGAATTGCTGCTCACGCTATTTGGTGTGGCCGCAACAGAATTTGCGTAATTTGTGTCCAGACCATAGGCAAAACTAATTGAAGAAGGCACACCGTTAGCGTTTACTGATCCGTTGAGGATGGCCGATCCGGAAGTAATGCCTGTCGCCGTTGTTGTAATTAATTGAGGGGGCAGGTCAGGGATAAATAAGAATGTCCTGCCGGTTTCTGGGGCCGGTCTGGCAGGTGGGTTCCCAAAATTAAGGGTTGCGGTAGAGCTGTAATTATTATTATCGAAAACGATTTCAGTCCATTCTTGGGTTGATCCTTTTCTGGCCACCAGTAATTGCCCGAAATCGCTTCCCACCCCCTTTAATCCGACTGCCGAAGTTTTAAAATCTGATGGATTTGCTGATGGCTGCCAACTACCATAAACTATTTCAACCTGATTGGTGGTTTCATAAAGTTTAATTTGAAAAGAGATATTGTCATATTGTTGCAAAGGTGTTATTGTCTTATCCCTAAGGTTTTTGAACTGAATAGTACAAATCCTGTCAGGTGCAGTGCCTGAGGTATAAACCCTGTACTCAGGCGTTGATGTCCCGGCCATCAGGTCGTGATTAAATGCACTGATAATATTGATATCTGCCGCATTAGCACTATTGAAGATTCCGTCATCGGCAGTATTGGCGCTATTAAAAAAAAGTGCTGCTGCGGAAGGCGGCGTATTACCCAGCTTGATGAACCCGTTAGTATTTAAAATGAATTGAGTAAAGGCAGTGCAATTATATTGAAAGGTAAATCCAATATCTACCGGGCTGGAATTCGCATCATCAGTATTGGTTGTATTGATTACTGTTCCCGAGCTTCCTAAGTCGTTATAAGCACCAATAAAGTTTTGGGCATTAGCGGCACTAAAAGATAGTAAGCCGTGTGCAATCGGTGTCAACAGTGTATCATTAACCGAATGTGCGTCGTTGGCAAGTGATGTCCATGCAAGTACATTATAAATTCCATTACCAGAAAAATCAGCAGTTTGATTAAATGTATAATTGACATTAGCGCCTGAGGCAATGGATGGTCCTGTGTAAGATTCGGTCACAACAGTTCCTCCATTAATTTGATAATTCAACTGCAGGCCGTTGCTTATAGTGGTGGTTCCATAGTTTTTTACGTTTATTGTTACCGTTTGGGATGCTGTCAGTCCGCAACCCGAAACAGGAGCAACAATTTCTTCGGTGCCGGCATTTACAGGAAAGGCAGGGCCTCCGTTAAGATCAAAAGAAATTGTGTTACCGCAAGTGGTTACATTTGAGATGTCAAGAGCTCCATTGCTGCCATCCGATAAAAAACACGAAGGATTAGTGCTGTCATTGATCTTTTTTCTGTTCACATTCGTGCTAAAGTTTGCATTATCTATGTTGCCGTTTACCGAAACTGTTCCATTCGGCCTGTATATATAAACCTCATCAAGCGTGGCAGAACCGTCATATTGTGCATTACCATTGCCATCAAAGGTTGAATTGATGCGATACACAATCAGCCCTGAAGCAGGTATTGAGCTTTCAAAAAGACCCTCCTTTTTACGATATTCAACAATAAAAAACTCTGTCGCTGAATTGGGCGAATTTATACGATAACAATTTTGAGAAGAACTTGTAATAGGGTTAAGAGTATAGGTGCCGGGTGCTGAGATCACAGGTACAGATGCTATCCAATTGCCATAACGGTATTTCATATAAGCTCCCATAGATTGGGGAGGATTCGTGTTGCTTTCCATCAAATCCCAGGTGCCGACAGGTGATAATTCAGTGCCGACATTATAATGGTAAAGATCCGGAGCTCCTAATGTGTGAAACATTTCATGACATAACACCCCTGCACCGTTCGAGAGAAGGTGGTTTCTTACCTGCAGGTTATAGTCCCAAACCTGTTTCCCATTAATAAATACGTTTTGCGAATATAAACTCCAGCGATGTGGCCATAATAAGGTACTCCATGCAGTAACATCACCCGAAACAACAAAACAAATATTATCGACATACCCATCGTTATTATAATCAATATTCAGTCCGACAGGCACTTGACTACAAACGGCATTAATGGCATTCATTAACAGGTTGTGTTCTGTTGTTGCCCGATCAGTATAACCGTTCGGGTTTGTTGAGGCATCATAAGGCTGATAATAACTTCGCGGATTAGCATCCTGATATGAAACAACCATGGTCCCCGGAGTTGGATAGTAACTGGAGTTAATATGCAACTGGTTATATGAAACCTCTTCAAAATAATTTTTCATCGAATTGTTTCCGGCTGTATTCATAAAAAAACTGTCATAGACAATTGCATTGTCATTAAATTCAGGTTCTCCCGCAAAACGTATGAATATTACCAGGTTGTTTATCGTTCCCGATGCTTTATCCGGTAAGGTTTTGTAATTTGCCATTTTAGGCGTGTTATCAAGAAAGTCCTTTCTGATTTTCAGAATTTTTTCCCGGGACAGATTAATACCTGCCTGTAATCCCATCGATGCAGGGTTTACATTTCCAACAATATGTTCCGATGCTATGAGGGTATCATCTATTTTAATGGCATAACAATAATAACCTGTTTGTGAATTACGTATTATGGTAAAATTATTGGCATCGTGCATCCAGTTGTAGTACTCATCGCCGGTGACAAAGCAGTTTATTTTATTCCCGTTGGGCTGTGTTACAGTAACAGGATAATTTTTGATAAATGCCCCTTGCATTATTGAAGGGAGGCATACCATAATGAGCAAAAAAAACTTCAGCTTTATTGTCTTCATGTTTATTTTATTTAGTGAAATATATTCTCTTTATTTTTACATCAAAAATAAATAAATTAGTCAAGAAACCATAAAATTTTAATGCACAATATTTTTCTTTTGCTGAAAGCCTGCGGGTACAGTTCGTCGATTCAAAAATCTCATATTCTATCGGTTGCACATTCAATCCAATTCGGCGGATAGTTCATTTTCAAATTTGCTATTATATTGAACAATTTGCTAACCTGCCCCGGTATTATGTTGGGATTTCACAGATATAAACTGACCTCCTACAATTGGTAGTTTATACAGATGCTCAATATTATGAATTTGTACTGTGGGCAAATTCATAATAGCATTGGCATTACCTTTTATTTTTTGTTTTCAGGTTTTTTATCGAATCTATTTCTGCCTTGTTGGGAGCAGGATGGATTATGGCTTTAGCCTTGCCTTGATTATCCTCCGTATTATTTTGTATCCCCTGTCCTATCCCTGCACTCCCCGGTGTTGATGTTCGATGGATTTTCGATGTGTCCGGATTGGAATCAGTTTTATTAATAATCGCATTTGTTGTTGTGGCTTCCTGCTTTGGTTCTTTGGAATTACGGCATGCGAAAACAATGAAAACAACAGCCAGCAGGTTAATCAGCAATAATGATTTTCTCATTCCTGAATATTTGTGTTTTGTCTTTAATCACTAAAAAATAAGTACCTCCGGCAAGATTTGCCTTATTGAATGAAAACGCATTGACACCCTTTAGAGCCCTGCCTTTATAAAGTTCCTTTACGGTTTTTCCGTTAACATCTACAACACTTATCTCAAGATCTGTTTTTTCGTTCAGGGTGAATTCAATATTGAATGTTTCTATAACAGGATTGGGGAAAACTTTAAAATCCGCCTGATTGCTGTTGGGGGAAATTCCGGTAGTTACAGGGCCATGAATTTCAGCATTCCATTGATTCCAGCGGTGTGAGGAATTCCCATAGCTGCCGCATACCCAAACCGTTGGAGACGCGCTGTTATGTTTCCTTGAAACACCCGTATAGTCCCCCCATCTTTCCTGTGTCGATGAAGTATAGGAGACATATGATAGGCTAGATTTTACCAAGGTGGATCCCGACCAGTTCAACGCATCATCACAATTTACGACCCGTACCTCCGGATAAATTGTTGAACCTGTCCTCCCAAAATTAATAATGACTGATTTATCGGTTGTACTGCTCGCAAAAGAAACAACAGATGGATAAGAATAATCATAAGTACCTACGAGGCCGAACAAGGAAGATTCATTGGTTTTTGTACTAACAGTAAGCCGGTTATAATTTATCCCGTTCCAGCCGCTGCCGATATCAGAATGGAAAACAAAATGGATGATACCGTTCAGGTAAAACCCGCTTAAGGCACGGCAATCGCCATTGTCGAGCAGGCAGGCAGTATTCAGTTGGTAAGAATCTCCGGCAAATTCATAGGAAGGAGTAGAAATATTGTACCGGTTAAGCTCCTCGTTACTACTGCTCATATCATCGGTCAGATCATACAGTTTAATATTTGAACTTCCGTTATTGTCGGTAGCCACCAGGTAACAGCCCGGTCCGTAACTGCCTCCCTGTCCGTAAGAAACGGGCAATAATGTAAAAGGAGAACCAGAAATATTGTGCCAATACTGCCACGACATAGAAGTGCCGGAGTATCCGCTGGTTTTGTTTATCTGGTATAAAACAGCTTCGTTGAAGCCACCTGAATCATAAAACAAGTTACCGGTAATGTACAATTCATTGGTTGAAACCGCTAATTTGGGATAGTCGAACCAACTTTCATCATTCAGGGGATTGCCGGTAAGTTTATAATACCACCATCCGTTTTGAGGATTATTAGTCTTTGAGAAAAAGATCAATAATTTCGACTTTGTTGAAAGACCGGATGATTCCTGCACAAAAAATATGAACCTGTCGGAACCGGCATCATAAATCACTACCGGATCGCAAACGTGGGTAATAGCAGTGTCATTGATGAATGAAACTATGCTGCTGTAATACACATTATTTCCATTCATCATGTCATACCTTATGGTGGTATTTGTAACGCTGACTATCCAGCCGCCGTTGGATATCGCCATGGAATTATCCAGAGGGGAAAACCCGTTATTAGGATTGGCATCGTAATTTGTACCAACCACCGGGGTAACGCTCAACGTTGATTTCTCATTTGAGTCATTGTTATTTACAGTTAGTGCTTTTTGCTTCATTTTTTCAGCTTTGGCCTTTTTAATGAATTCTTTATTAGGAGTTTCAGGCCTGAAAGAAACCGGCTTTTGTGCCAGGACCGGCCTCCACTTAAGGTCCGTGCCCGGATTGTTGACCAGCCCCATACATTCGGCGGTAAACATTGCTGATTTTGATGAACTGCCAATTTTATCGCTCTCGTCGAGTTTGGGTTTTTGCTCCTGTCCATGTATGTTTAGAACAAACCATGCTGTAAAAACTAAAATTGAAAATATCTTTTTCACAGTTTATTATTTTTTATTTCGCATAAAAATCACAACCCTAATATGCCCCGAATCTCTTCCTGATAAACCATTCCGTGCTGAGCAAGGCAAGAATTATCAGAAACACCCAAAAAAGGTTTACCACATCGCTGAAACGTTTTTTTGTATAGGTTACCGACTTAACATCATCACGGGCTTTCAGCAGGCCGGGAATTTGTGAAAGTTGCCCCGGATAAAGCATCTTTCCATTACTTTTTTGTGCCAGTGAAAACATCAGCTGATGGTCGGCTATCAGGTTGAGTGATTCAATATTTACCGGCACCACAGTGAACACCCCTGTTTTCTGTAAACGGGTAGATCCTGCTTTGGCCTGTGCAGTAAAACGGTACTCACCAAGCGGGAAAATACCGGCATTGATATGATAAGCATGGGCTGTGCGCGAAAAAGTAAAAGGAAAAGTTTTATTCGCCGAATTGGTAATAGTGAGCGTTACTTCAGGATCGTTGACCAGTTCATAACTATTGTTATACACTTCCGCATCAAATTCTACGGCTTCATTCTCGTAGAATTTATTTTTCACGTTTACGCGAAAACGGTCTTTATCAACCTTTACGGACAGGTATTGTATAATTTTGTGCACCAGTTCATTAAATACTGTTTGGTTGCCTGTTTGCAGGTAGTTTTGCATACGCCATCTCCAGATTCCTTCTCCGGCTACGATTCCGGTTTTAGGTTCCGAGGCGGTATTAAACATCACCAGGGGTTTTTGTGTTTGCACACTGCCGATTTTCTGGTACATCAACACGTTAGCGGAACTACTTTTTAAGTACTCACCAAAAGGTACCGACAGTGCAGGAAAATCGGCACTGACCTTTTTCAGTTCTTCCGAAACGGTAAACAAGGCAAAGTCGTTGGCCACGGTGGGTGCAGCTTCGTCGTATTTTCCGGCAGCCTGCCTTATGCCCAGACCTGTTTTCAGGTTGTTGAAGGCGGCCATATCAGACGATTCGCCGAGGATGTATAATACCGGTATTTTGTTTTCTGTAAGACTATTCAAAAGGGCCTGATAGTTCTTCCCTTTCAGCGGTATCTGATGCACTATTGCAAGATTGTATTCTTTTATAGATTTGTTGAACTTATCGGCAACAAATTCGTCCACCTGGTAGATTTTACTGGTTTCGATGCTTTGTTTCAGGGCCGCTACGTCGGGATGCGGGGCTCCGGCCAGCAACAAAATTTTTTCACGGCCATCCAGCACTTCCACAAAGACATCCTGTGTATTGTTGATAAGACTAATCTCGCCCTCCAGTGTTGAAACACTTACACGGTAATGCTGCATGCCAACCTCTTTGGCTTCCAGCTGAAATTGCAGGGTTTCGAGGTAGCGGGCGCTGTTGATATCAATAGTTTTGGCAAACAAGGTTTCGCGGCCTTTGGTGATGGTCAGTGTGACTTTTTGTCCGGCACATTTGTCGGCCTTGAGCACTGTTTCCAATGGGAAGATATTGCCCAGGTAACTGATGCGGTTATAATTGACACGTGAAATAATGAGATCTTTCTGAATGTTGGTATCGCCGAGCGCAATGGTATAGAAAGGGTATTTCATAGTTCCGGTCAGATACAAAGGGTTGCTGCCTTTGTTGTACAAGCCGTCAGAAGCCAGTATCACCGCGCCTATATTACGGTTGGCATAGCGTGCCTGTATCTCGTCAAAAAGGAGCGAAAAATCGGTCTGTTTTTCATCATAAGTATATGCTGTGCCTTCGGTGACTTTTTCGCCGAATGTAAATGTCTTAACATCATAATCATCGCTCAGACTGGAACTCAGTTGACGGAGTTCATCGGAATACCGGGTTCGGATGTTGGCCGAATCTTTGCAAAAAACGGGTGACTGTGAGTTGTCCTGCGCAAGGATGATCAGGGGTTTTTCGGTTGTGCGGCTGCGTGTCATTACCAGGGGCGACAACAACAAAAAAGCAATAAGAAAAACCGCCAGGGTACGCAAAACAAAAAGGGTACGAAGCGTGCTTTTTTTGAAATCATATTTTTGTCCCCGGAAATACAACAGCATGGCATAGGTAATACCCAGCAGCAGGCAGGGAATGGCCAGCCATAAAGAATATTCGGTGGTGAGGTTAAAAAATGACAAGGATTTTTTTTGTGAACAAAGATAAGGATAATAATACTTTTGAAAGACGATTAGTTGCCCCCTCCCGTGCCCACAAAATAATCCTCCTTATCGTCAAACAAAATATTGAAGGTGGTCAGGCTGCCATAAATACGGGTAATGTATTGCTGCATGTTTACCTTGTCCTGGTCGGACAGTTGCGGGTGGCTGTTGATATTCTGTTCGAGCACGCGCAGGCGGTCGCGCAACATGACAATCTTGTGAAAAAAAGCTTCGATGGGTATTTCTTTGGGTTTTAATTCTGCTTTGCCGGGTTGTAAGATCAGTTTGCCTCCCTCCCATTTTTCGCCCATGGCAACCACTTCCTGGAAGGCGCCGTATTTGTCGAGAAAATGAATCATCAGCTGTTCAAACGCATCCAGATCAACGGGTGCAGCCTGGCTGCCGGCTTGGCTTTCATAATATTCCAGCACTTCAATTTCTTTATTGCTTTTTGAAAATTCCATTTTGCCTCCACGCGTAAAAATAATCTCGTAATTAGAGATGTTTACTTTGCTGACGACTCCTTCGCCGTATCGCTCGTGATCCACTCTGGTACCTACTGTAAGTTCTTTGTCCATGATTAGTATTTTTTGTTTACTGTTGCATTCCCCGAAACAGATTCTTTCATGTCCGGTGTTCCTTTATATAGCACCTGGGCATTACCTGAGGCATTTACATCGAAAGAGTTGATAACATTTACCATCGAAGCGGCATTGCCCGAAACCGAAAGTTTCAGGTCGTCGATATTCATGTTGGCGGCATCGATGTTGGCTATGCCGGAAGCCGCAATATCGGCTGAAAAAACATTGCCGGAGAATTTCACAGAGCTGTTGTCGCTGGCTTCCATCTTCAGGCTAACGGCGTTGACCTCGGCAATCATTTTGCTGGTGCCGGAAACGGCCATGTCCAGGCGAACGAAGTTCAGCCTGTCGGATGAGACAACATAGGAATGACCTGAGACTTCAATATTATTTATCTTATTGAATGTCAAGTATATATTTATTCCTTTTGTGCTATGCACCGGTTTTTTCAGTTTTATCGTCAGTTTGCTGTTGCGGACGTTTGCCCCGATGCAGTCCAATAAGTTTTCGTCGGTTTCCACTTCAAGTTTTGCTTTGTCGCCCTGTTTCAGAAAGACCTTAAAAATCCCGTCCAGTTCGATTTTTTCAAATTCTTTAAGTTGAATTTCTTTTTTAATAATAGTGCCATTGCCTTTGATCGGCAAGTTGTTCATACATGAAGTAATACTACAAATAAGACTTGTAAGTAAAATAATAACAGTTAAGTAAGTAATTTTTTTCATCAGAGTTCAGGAATTATTTTAAGATAATTTTATCGATAAAAGGTTTGTTAAAATAGCTGTTCAGGCGTTTTACGATTTCGGATTTAATCAGGTTCAGTTCGTTACGGACTATTGAAGAATCGAGTTCGACATAAAGCACTCGTTTATCAACGTAAAGTTTGATGGTATGTATGGCAATCATCTTACCGACAATTTCCTCCCATTTTTCTATAAGGGTGGCTTCATTGAGTTTTCTATCGAGCCGGTAGTACTCAATAAGCTGCCTGATGACCTCTTTCAATGGTTTTTCCTGTTGCATAATCAGAGGTTAATTTCTTTTGCATTATTGTTGCTTATCATAAACACCTTTCCAGGAGAATTAATTTTTTTCATAGTGTTTACGATCCTTTCTTTTTGGGTATCAGTAATAAAAACCTGTCCGAAATTATTATCAGTGGCAAGTTTCACCAGGTGTTCCACCCTTTCATCATCGAGTTTATCGAAGATATCATCAAAAAGCACTACCGGTTTATAACCTTTCATGATTTTGATATATTCAAACTGGGCGAGTTTAATGGCAATGGTGTATGATTTTTGCTGACCCTGGGAGCCAAACTTTCGCAGCGGAAAATCGCCAATATTAAATATCAGGTCGTCTTTGTGTATGCCGCAGGTGGTGTATTGAACTATCCTGTCTTTGGCAAGGCTTGATTTCAGCAGGTCGTTCAGGTGAGCACTGTTGAGCTGCGAGTCGTAAGTCATCGAAACGCTCTCTTTTTTTCCGCTAATCAGTTCGAAATAGTAGTTAAAGTAGGGCAAAAAATCCAGGATAAAAGATGTTCTTTTAGCATGTATCTTGGTTCCCAGGGCTACCAATTGTGTATCCCATATTTCTAAGGCATCGGCATCGAAGGAGTTGCTTTCGGCAAAGATCTTCAGCAGTTTATTGCGCTGAAAAAGGGCTTTGTTGTAATTTATCAGGTCGTCGAGGTACACATGGTCGAACTGGCTGATAAAACTGTCGAGGAACCTCCTGCGTTCTTCGCTGCCGCTATAGATCATGTCGGAGTCGTGCGGCGACACCATCACCAGGGGGTATAGCCCTATATGGTCGGCCAGCCGGCTGTACTCTTTTTTGTTCAGCTTAAAAACTTTATGTTGATTGCGTTTTTGTCCGCAGAAAATGGTGTCGGGGTTGTCCGGATTTTTTACCCAAACACCCTGAATGGTAAAAAAATCAGCCTCATGCAGGATGTTTTGCGTGTCAATGACATTGAAATAACTCTTGCAAAACGAAAGGTAATGAATTGCATCAAGCAGGTTCGTCTTCCCCACGCCGTTATTTCCAACAAAACAGTTGATTTTTTCCGAAAAACCCAGATCGAGTTCCGGATAATTTTTAAAGTTGATTAATGCAATTTTTTGCAGGTACATAACGGATTAGTTTGGTGAAAACCCTAAAAAGAACTCCTTTTCACTTTTTTTTTTACCATAAAGCATATTATGGATAGCGGTATGGGTCAACAAAGCTTTGATGCCCCAGTTGGTTTCGAACAATACCCTGCAGGCATGAACGGCATTCTGCTGGGCTGCCAGCATATTCTTCTGGTAGAGCAAAATAAAATCTTTCAGGTCCTGGTAGATATCCGCCAGGTTTTCGGCAATACTACCTTTCTGCGGTTTGTTATCACTCCCATCATCGTCGCCAATAAAATAAAAACTGTCGGTCGTGGCTGTTTTGCCTAATAGTGCCAGATAAATCTTTTCCCATTGTTCCAACGTAACAAAGCGCTCGTTGGCATCCTCGTCATCCACAAATATGTCGGGGAGCATGGTACCTTTCAGGTACAGCAACGGCAATACTTTTTGCAGATACGTATAGATGAATGCGATGTCGTATTTGTCATTTTCCTCAAGAAAAATACACAATTCGTTGGCTACCGTAATAAATTCCAGCACGTTGCGCGACTGAACTATTTCTTTTGATTCTTTACCCATAGACAAAAAATGTTTTGAGAAAACAAATATAATTTCTATTACTTATTAATTGCAATTTTTTTTAAAAATTTGCTTTTTGCAGAAAAAACATATATATTTGTTTTTTACAAAAAAACAGAATAATAATCCATAACTGATCATATCAGTTTAGTAAACGCTTTTTTTGCATTTAAATTTTATTTTATTTTTTACTCAGGAACATTTCCGGATCAGGTAGTATATCATTCCTGCCGAACAAAACAAGTTGAACAAAATGAACAGGAAGGAAATAAAGAAAAAATTAGTGGATTTGTGTATGCAGTTGCATCTGGAAACAGTTGAAAGGCTAACTGCCGAAATGAATGAAGCCTATCAAAATGCTGCGGAATATGGTAATCCCGAAGACTGGCTGGATACCTACAAAATGGATATGCTCAGCAAGCGTGATGCCTGCTCGCTGAAGCTACAGAAGGTGGGTGAAGAAATGAAGATGCTGGAGCGGATTAATCCGGAAAAGATATCGGATAAAGCGGCCTTTGGGTCGGTGATAATCACTGAAACCCAGAAATTATTTATTGCTGTAGGCCTTGGCAAGATTGTGGTCGACAACGAAACCTATTTTGTTATTTCGCAGTCCGTGCCCTTGTTTCACGCAATGAAAGACCACAAGGCCGGCGATATCTTCAGGTTTCGTGATACGGAAGAAAAAATACTGGAGGTGTTCTGATTATATGGCAAGATTTTCCGACAACTTGTTTTTTATCGGGTTTGAATACATATTGAGTATCAGGTTCAGGAGATCCCTTTTAGGATAAAATTCATCGAGCTTGTTGGATTTTTCCTTCAGATAATTAATAAACTTTTCTTTTGATTCCACGGTGTATCTGTCGCTGAATACGGCGCTGCCATTGAGCAGGTCGTAGGCGATAAAGTTGGTATCCCACAATTTGTATGCGCTGTAGATTCGGTTATCAATTATGGAGGCCAGGCCTTTCAGAAAATCATTGCCATGGAGTTCATTCAGAGTATCAAAATCTTTATCTGTTAATGGGTTGCTGAACGAAACCTCCACCCTGCCCTTATAACCGAGTATCCCGGTGATCATGCTCTGAAAATCGGCTTCTTTGGTTTTTGCATAAGGGCCGCCATTGGCCGCCGAAAACAGTTCAATGGCCTTAAACATATCGCAGGGGTCGTATTCATAAGAAACGGCAACAGGAAAAATATTCATCTTCATAAAAATGTCTCTTTCCTCACCTTCGTAGCTCATGGCCAGCATTTTCAGCAGGCTGTACTGGGTTTTGTCGCTGCCGTCTTTCGAACGGCCTTCGCGTTGCGCTATCCACACAGATTCTTTTCGTTCGGACAAGGTGTGGGCTATATATGTGGAAAGCAGTTTTGAATATTCGTATAGTTCGCGGGGCGGAATGTTGCGTTTGACAATAAAACTCTTATTGATACGGACAAGATTGGTAATCATGGGCGATATCAGCAGGTTACCCCCTATGGCTACCTGGGTGGTATTGTAACCATACTTGAAAAGCAACATGTTTAAAAACGAAGAATCCAGGACTATATCGCGGTGGTTGGTGATAAAAATATAGGGTTGTTTTTTTTCGACACGGTCAATTCCTGAACACGTCAGGCTATCCATGCTGTTTTTTATGATCCGGTCAAGCACCGGCAGCACAAACACCCGTTGAAATTCTTCAATTGACGTGATGCCCTTCAGCATACTATAGACCTCATTCCTATCCTGTCCTTGTAACAAATGACGTATAAAAATAGCAAACTCGGGATCTTTGATCAGTTCGCCTATGGCATTATTGACTTCCTCGTCGTGGTATGGCCTCAATTTATCATATTCATTTTGCATTGGCATCATCAGATTTTTTTCCATTCATTATTCACACTGTTTTTATTCTTCAGGATATTCATCATCCTCGGGATTTACCTCCTCATCGCGGTCGCTAAAACCTCCGAAATATATTCCTATGGACAATTGCGGCGAGCTGAACTTACATTCTTTGTATCTGTCAAAATCAATGCCTGTTACAAAGTTATAACCCAATCCAATATTGGCTTTCAGCCATGAAGTGATGTTAATTTCCAGTTCGATACGCGGCGAAATTACAAAAATCTTGTCGTTGGTAAATTCCAGTCGGTAATCCACATTGTTTATATAGGAATTGTTTACCGAATCGGTCAGGTGTATATTGCCCCAGCCAAATCGTGAGCTAACACCAAAATGGACCCTTTTGCCGGGAAAAAAAACTCCGCCCACCCATATACCGGCATGGCCGTAGTTTATCCGCAATGGTTTTCCATAATAATACGTCGGCCGGTTATCCAACAGAAATTCATCCGGAATTATCAGGTCTTTTATTGTGTGGTTCGAAACTGTTGTCAGGCCGTATCCGCCTAAAAAGAAATAATTGTTAATCATCAACGCGCCACCGGCGCCCAAGGCCTCTGCAACCTGATTTTTCAAAAAAAATGTTTCAGAAATCAATCCTCCGAAACCGCTCAGCCGCACTCTGGGACTTTTTTCCTGCGGTGTTGTTTGTACCGTATCCTGCGCAGACAGGGAAAAAGAGAACAGGACACACAAAAACAATACCGCCAGGTGTTTCATGAAAAACTTTTTTGCAAATTAATAAAAAACTTTGTTATAAAAATCACCAAAAGACTTAATTTTGTGTATCACTATTAACGCAGCAGGTATTTTATAAGTATGGACAGGACGATAAAAATTTACGTTTTCAGTTTTTTAGCAATTTTTTTCAGCATGATAAGCGGTCATGTTTTTGGCCAAAGCGTACCTGATGATTCCACGGCACAAAACCGCTCCTGGAGTTTTGGCATCAACTGCGGGGCGGCTTTTGCCAATAAGTATCATGCCAACTTTTACAGCGGCGCTGCGGGCAACGAAAATACCCTGGGTTATATTTTAGACAACAAATATCACTACGACGAAATCCGCCAGGTGATCAATGATACTTTTTCATTGTACAGCATGCCTGCGCAGATGAAGTACAAGCCTGCCTTTTGTGTGGGATTTTATGTTAAAAAAAACCTGAATAACCACCTGAGCATTTTCATGCAGTTTAACCATTCGCGGTTTACCACCGAAGGGGCCTTTGCCCTGAAAATCGGTGCCACTTCATCGTCACAAACCTTTGACAGCACGCTCACTTGCCCGGTATGGGGTTCGGAAGACCGTATCAATATTGACCTGGGTGTGGGTTACGAATTTCCTCTCGATGAAAAAATATCAGGTTTTGTAGAAGCAGGGTTTAATTTAAACAACACCAAAGTCAGGGAAAACAAAATTGCCATCCAAAGTCTCGAATACAGCATCATCAACGTGTATTTAGACCAGCAATATATACCCAACACGCAACTTCAGGAATATCCTGTGCGTCAAGGCGGTATTGGGTTGGGTGCCTTTTTGTCGCCGGGCATACGATTCCGGTTTAGTGAACACCTGGGCCTCGATCTGCTTGGAACAATTTACTGGTCAAAAATCAACCTGAAACATTATGCCGTGTTCCGTCCTCATTATAATGTGATGGTTCGCTTTTTGTTTTCCAGCGAATTTCTAAAATCCAACTGACCTAATCAATGGATATCTCTTTTAAAGCCTTGACAGCTTGTGCCCTTTGTCCGCGCAATTGCGGGGCCAACAGGTTTGCAGGCAACAGCGGCTATTGCAGATCGGGCCACGAATACGCCATCAGTTCCATTGTGGCACACCGGGGCGAAGAGCCTCCTGTCAGCGGGCTTCATGGCATCGCCAATGTTTTCTTCAGCCACTGCAACCTGCAATGCATCTATTGCCAGAATTTTCAGATAAGTTCTAATCTTTCGGCAGGCAACAGCAAATATCATCATTTTGAAAAAGTCTTGTCCGATTTGCATCGTCTTTTGGAATCGGGCTGCAGCGCTATTGGTTTTGTATCCCCTTCGCACCAGATACCGCAGATGGTATCTATTATCAAGGCATTTGAGAATTACCGGCCAAGACCTGTTTTTGTATATAACAGCAATGGATACGACCGTGTTGAAACCCTGAAAGAGCTGGAAGGCCTCATAGACGTGTACCTTCCCGACATGAAATACCTCGACAGCAGCCTTGCTTCGGCCTTGTCGGATGCCAAAGACTATCCCGCGACGGCCCGCAAAGCACTCAAAGAAATGTACAGGCAAAAAGGTCCCGTTTTGCATTACCTGGATGAAAATCATGTGGAATCGGGAATGATTATCCGGCACCTGGTGCTTCCGGGATATGTGGAGAACAGCCTGAATGTGTTACGCTTTATTGCCGAAGAACTTTCGCCCAAAGTACATATTTCGCTGATGTCACAGTATTACCCGGTGTATAAAGCAATGAAACGCACCGACATCAACAGGCCGCTGAAAAAACAAGAATATGACCTTGTGGTGGCTGAGGCGGAAAAACTGGGCCTGACCAATGGCTGGATACAGGAACCGGAAAGCAGGGATCATTACAAGCCGGATTTTGAGCATAAGCACCCTTTTGAGTAAGCTGTTAACATTATTTACATGACAGAAAACAAGAAAATAAAGTTCACAGCCCGCATCATTCAGCACCAAAACATGGATGCGGCTTTTGTGGAAATTCCTTTTGACGTGAAGGAATTTTTTGGAAGAAGCGGTAATTTAAAAGTAAAAGCTTTGTTTGATGGAAAAGTTGTGTACCGCGGAAGCCTTTTCCACATGGGGCAAGCAGCTTATGTTATCGGGCTTACGAAAGAAATACGAAAACGCATCAATAAAACTTTTGGTGATACGGTGCACGTGGAAATGGAAGAGGACAAAGAAGAACGAACAGTATCCCTGCCGGAAGATGTGGCCTGTCTGTTGGCCGGTAATGCTGAGGCGGAAGCATATTTCAACAGCTTGTCATTTACCAACCGTAAGGAATATATATGCTGGATAGAATCAGCAAAAAGGCCGGAAACCCGGGACAACAGGATGAAGACATTTATGGAGAAGCTTACCAGCCGGAAAAAACTCACTGACAAATGAAAAAACATTCTGAAAGCAAAAAAATGCCAGATTTTGAGTTTGGGTTGTACGACTCTGGCAGAAAAACCGCCGATATGGCTGTAGAGGCCGTAGGAAACGATCCGGAGCGTTTTGCGCTGTTGGTGGATATGAGCTTTTCAAAACCCTACCCTTTGTGCATGCGTGCTGCCAGGGTGGTGCAGCTTTGTTGCGAAAAAAATATCAGTCTCATCATGCCCTGGCTGGATGAAGTGATTGTAAAAATCTGTAATTCTCAAGTGGAAGGGGTAAAAAGAAATTTTCTGAAAATTATAGATGAATTTGTGGATTTTGAACTGATAAAAGATAATGCACTGTTGTTACAAAACTGTTTCGACTGGCTGATAAACCCTGCCGAAGCCCTGGGCACGAGGTACTATTGTATAGGCATTATCGAGAAGTTTTGCCGCTATGAACCGGAACTATTGGGCGAATTTCTGAATTCGCTGGAATTTTGTCTTGACGAAGCTTCGGCAGGCTTTAGAAACAGAGCAATAAAAGTGCTGAAGAAACACAAAAAATCACTTTGATTAGTAAAAAACCCCTATGCAGCCGTGAACACGGAGTTTGCATGACACACAGGTAAGTACTAACAGTTGACTACTCCGGCCAAAAGTAGCATGTGGCATACTACGGATTGCTATAGCCCGGTGAAACAGTGTTATTTTACAAGTTCATAACCCGTAATTTTCCCTTTTTCCAGCGCCGGAATGCCGGTTTTCATCCATTGCGGCATTGGTTTACCTTTGAGGTAATGATCAAAAAACTGCATCATGCGTATGCTCAGGTCAATACGGTTGGGCCATTTTTCAAGATTATGTTCGTCGCCGTTATAATTCAGCATCCACACGGGTTTGTCGAGCCGGCGCATGGCGGTGAAAAGTTCAATCCCCTGATACCAGGGCACAGCCCCGTCGTTATCGTTGTTCATCAACAGCAGAGGAGTGGAAATCTTGTCAGCATAAAATAAGGGAGAATTCTGAATAAACAAGTCGCGGTTTTGCCACAGGTTGGCTCCTATCCTGCTCTGCGACTGTTCGTACTGCGACATCCTGCTGATGCCCGTACCCCAGCGTATACCGCCATAGGCGCTGGTCATGTTGGTAACGGCTGCGCCGGCCATGGCTGCCCTGTACATAGTTGTGCGGGTAACGAGATAAGCCACCTGGTAGCCGCCCCAGCTCTGGCCTTGTATGCCTATATGCTCTGCATCCACAAATTCATACTTCTTTATAAATTCCGTGCCGCTCACCACGCAGTTGTATGCACTGTTGCCGGGATAACCGTCGCTATAGCGTATATCGGGGATAAATACGATGTACCCGTTGCTGCAATAAATTGAAGGATTGATAATGGAACGGCTCGGCGAGGGTATCCAGTGCCGGTTGAGGTTGTCGGCATTGCGTTCGTAAAAATAAACGATGACAGGATATTTTTTTGACGCATTGAAGTTCTCCGGTTTGTACAGCAGACCTTCCAGACGGATGCCGTCAAAGGAGGTCCAGTTTACCAGTTCCACGCTGCCCCAGTAATAATCTTTCTGCTGAGGGTTGGCATCCGAAACCCTGACAGTGGTAGAAAATTTCGTATCTGTAAACTGAAGGTCAGGATATTGTGTAAAAGACTCTTTGGTGAAAATAAGTTTTTCAGCTTTCCGGGCTTTAGTTATGAAATTCATCTGATAATTGTCGAAAATAAGCCTCACCGGTGATTTCGCATTTTTCATGTTCAGCGATGCGAATCCACTTTGCCTGGTTTGTGTATCAAACACAGTCAGCAGCAAGGGTTTTTGGGTGTCGATATGCTCCGCTTCCCTGTCGGTGCGAACATAACGATATTCGGTATGGGTACTTCTTCCGTTTCTGGTGATATTTTCGGGGGCGACAAGCATCTGCGGATCAATTTTCCAAATATCGTAGCGATCGTACACCAGCACAAATCCGTCATCTTCTGTCCAGCCGGCAATACCATAAGGCGAAGGCTGTTCAGGGGCATCATGTTCTTCATCAAAAAATTTCACGGGAATCTTAGCGGTGAGGCAAATGAATGTTTTGCTTTTTACGGAATAAGCATTCCAGGAAGAATCGCTGTAGTTGTAATAAACAAGGTACTTACCCAGGGGCGAAAGTTTCACGTCATTTTGTTGTTTTTTGAGTACCAGGTCTTTTTTACCAGAATTTACATCCACTATATAATAATCAGCATACGACGCTTCCCAGGAAGACAGTTTTTCGTATGGCAAATCGGTGATTCCCAACGCCAGGCCGGTATTTTTTTTGAGCAGGCTGATGCGGTCAATCAGGGTATCGGCAAGCTGAACAATTTTATTTTCCTTTAAAAAATACGCCGCCATGAAGGATTGTTTTTTGTCTTTGTCCAGTTCTTTCAACTGTTGCGGCTGTAGCCGGCCATCGGTCCAGCTCCACAGGTCGAGTTTTACTTTTTCCTCATCCAGAATTGTGTCTTTGGGTTCGGGATATTTGCGCGGAGCCGTGCTAAAATATAGCAAGGCGCCATCTTCTGAAAACTTCGGAACCTGGTTTTCGCTGACACGCCAGCTTGGCGGAAATTTGGTTTCGGAAGTATCTACCAGAGTGCGCACATCATTTTGCAGGGTATTCCAGCCCATTATCCTGTATTGTTTTACTTTGCCTGTATCCTGCGAAAACAAAAATGCCAATTGTTGCCCGGCCTCATCGCACACAGGATTTTTGGCCGTGCCCGGACTTAGCATCAGTGTGTCCGCCTTTGCTTTTCCCGCTGTAAAAATGCTGACAGCCACCGTGTCAACAGAATCTTTCTTAACCGAGACCATGGATAGCAAGGCTCCGTTTTTAGAAAAGCTGTATTCGGTAACCAGTTTGTTGACCAGACTAATATCCTCCATTGGATTATAAATAAGCAAATCAGTACCGTTTTGCTTGGGTGCTTTTTTCTTGTCTTTTTTGGGTTCGGCCTGCTTACCTTTAGCAGTATCAGCCACTTTGGCAGTATCTTTTTTCTCGTTTTTTTCTTTTTTTTCTTCAAGCAGCATTGCCACCCAGGATCCGCCATCAGGCGCTGTTTTAAAAGACTTTACGTTATCAAATTTTTTGAGTTTGCGTGTTTTAAGCATCCATATTCCTGCTGAGTCTTTGGGGAGGTCTTCGTCTTTTGTTTTTTTTAATTTCAGTTTGCGCACACTATCAGCCGGTTGCTTGATTTTAAAAACCACGAATTCATTGTTTGCCGAAATCTGAGCGTCACAGCCGCGGAAAACGGAATCTTTGCTATTTTTGACGGTATTAACAATATACAACCATCCATCACCCTTCAGAGGATTGATTTCATAGGTAATCCATTTTCCATCGTTAGAAATGGAGGTATTTTTTATTGTTTTCCAAATTGGATATACACTTTCATCAATTTTTTTCTTGCCGGCCTGGCCAAAGAGAATCCCAAAATTCAAAAAGCAAGTTAAAAGAGTAATCACAGCCTTTTTCATTATATTTTTAGTTTTATTGTGTACATTTTTTCGGGAATGTCAAAATCCTCATTAATAAAAACCCCCATCGGACATAACACTGCAGTGTTTTTTTGTTAAAAAACAACAACGTGGCAGCATCAAAGGCAAAGATAGCACTCAGCAGAATTACTTCTGCATAGTTTTCTGCCTGATATCAAATTTTATTATATCTTCCACCTGTTCCGCATCAATGCGTTTGGCCACAATTTTCTTTTTCTCGTCGAGCAGATAAATCACCGGTGTACTGTATATGTCGTAGGTTTCGGCAAAATGCGGTGTTACTGTCCTGGGGCCGTTGACATTGATAAATGGCATATTGTTTTTGCGGATAAACTTTTTCATTTCGGCCATATTCGTATCGGTGCAGACTGCAAAAACTTCCAATCCCAACTCTGATTTCTTCTTATTATAAAACTCCACAACTTTAGGCACTTCGGTCTTGCAATGCCCGCATTCATAATCCCAGAACAGTATCATCGTATATCTGGCATTGATAGCATAAAGCGATTGCAACTGCAGGTTGGTATCCTGCATAATCATGGGTGGAGCTTCTTTTCCGATAAGAATGGGTTTGAGTTTCATAGCACGCTTGGTAATGTTTTCCAGCGTAGTTTCGGACATCCAGAAACATTGACCGGTCATGTAATAGGTTTCCACCATGTGCACAAAAACCTTGTCGAACCCCATAATTTTGGATGTTTCGTACACATAGGTGATATACCACACCACGTATTTGAACATTTCCTGATTGGCCCGGGCTTTTTCCACCAGTTTGTCGGCTTCCAAAATGATGGAATCGGGTTGTTGAACAACCACATTGGTAAAAAAATTACTGATACGGTTGTAAAATACAGGTGTCCTAAGAATTTTGTCGTCCGAGAAAGTGATGTTATCCCAATAATGGTTTTTAAAATAGTAATACCGGAAAGTGGAATCTTTGCGTCCGTTGGCCAACACCGGTGCTTCGGGTACTTCGGGATCGCGTGACGAAACAAACACATTGGCAATCAATGTTTCGGGATGGCTTTTTATAAGCTCGAGTTTATAATTCTTAACAAAATCATCAATCTTTTCCATTTCCTTACGGATGGCTTCGGTGCTGTCTTTATTATTTTTATTGGCCTCCATTCGTTTTTTGAGCGGGTCGTATTTTTTTTGATTTTCATCAATCACGTTCAAATACTTATAAAAAATCTGGTTTTCCTCCGACCCTTTAATCTTCATGTTTTTTATCGGGTACACGGTGTCTGTCTCCAGCGAAATAGTCTGTTCTTTGTTAACAATAAATTCAAAATATTTCTTTTTCGGATACACTACAAAATAAATTCCCCCGGGCAATGCTTCCTTGCCGGTAAAAACCATCTCGCCTTTGGCATTGGTCATGGCCGTGTCGTCGATATACTGATGCTGCCCGTAATAATGTCCCAGGTAACATGTATCGTTAATAATGCCTGCAATTTTGACAGTGAATTTGTACCCTGCCATTTCAGTTGCAGTATGGGATACTGGTTTTTCCGCCTGGTAATTAACTATAAATAATGCAGTTAGGATAATATTTGAGATATAACTAAACATAAGGTAAAATATTTTGCTTTGGACTTGCAAATTTAATGCTAAAGAAGATATTTAGAGCGGTTTTTAATAATTTTTCCATGTAAATGAATACAACGTTTATGAAAATTTGGGCTGCACCGGAAACACCAATTGAATATTTGTAGTCAAATATATTAACTTTGCCGGGCTAAAAACATAGAAACATGAAAAAAGCAGCATTACTGATAATAGCATTTTGTGCGCTTTCTCTGGCCGGATTCGGACAGCATTTTAATGCAGGAGCCAAAGCAGGCCTCAACATGATACCGCTTGAAAAAAACGATCTGAAAGGCCGCTTATTCAGTGCCGGTTACCATGTTGGCGCAGTGGGCAGTTATAAGGTTAACGACTGGTTTTCGGTTTCGGCAGAAATTATGCTCACCTCGCAAAAGAAAACTTATGAAAAGCTGGATACGGCTTCATTCTTAGGCACACTGGCTGAAAATCCGTTACTTTCGTTCACCGGCATTGATATTGATGAAATAATGGATACGCTGGGAATGATTAAGGATTATATCAACGATAATGTGTATAACACCCGTACAGGCGTGGTAAATCTAACTTATATCAAAGTACCTGTGCTAGCTTGTTTCAACTACAAATCGCTGTATTTCTCGGTAGGGCCTTATGTTTCTTTTTTGTTATCAAACAAAGGCAACGAAGAGCTCAGCCAGCATATTCCCATTGTGGAAACGATGACAGGCTTGGACACCATCCCATTTTATTATTCCATCATCAATGCTATGTTTCCGGGCTACAGCGAACCCCTGGCCAGCAAGGTGGAAAAAGACAAAACTATCGGGAAAATCGATTTTGGCGTTATGGCCGAGGTTTCATACCGTTTGGGCAACAATGTAACCCTGGGCGTGAGTTATCATCAGGGATTGCTCAATTACCGCAAGCCGGAGATTTACAAAAATGATTACCTGTCGTCGCTCAATTTTTCTATCGGATATTTGTTCAATTTTCCAGCAAACAATAAATCCATTTATTAATCAGAGGCTGTCTCAAAATGTATTTTTTTTGATATTCTTCTCTCAGTGGCTCTCTGTGAACCGCATTAGCGGTCTCTGTGAATATCTGTGTAATAAGTAAGCGACCGGCAAAGTGCATCTTTCTTATAAGGCCGTAGTGATCTATTTTTGCCCGGGCAGAAGTCTGTGCAGTTGGTTGACCTTGTAATCCGGGATAATTGAGAGTGTTTCCCTAAGCCATGCA
>Ga0208459_1000916_pt1 | contig 29578 bp, 28 predicted proteins | sample AD_UKC087_MetaG_FD_184433 | JGI IMG/M metagenome (GOLD analysis project Ga0208459, IMG submission 184433) | Active sludge microbial communities of municipal wastewater-treating anaerobic digesters from USA - AD_UKC087_MetaG (SPAdes) (version 2) | ecosystem: Engineered > Bioreactor > Anaerobic >... | reverse complement strand
GACAATGATTACCTGCGCCACCTTACCTACGAAGGAGCAAAATTGCGCTGGGGCGATACCCTTAGCGACGAGATCGGCAGTAGAATAGAGTTCGAACTTCAGGTAATTGAACGTATGGGCTACCCCAGCTACTTCCTGATTGTTTGGGACTTTATAAGGGCTGCCCGCGAAATGGGGGTATCGGTTGGTCCCGGACGAGGCTCGGCCGCTGGCTCCGTGGTCGCCTACTGCCTAAAAATTACCGACATAGACCCCATAAAATACAACCTGCTGTTCGAGCGGTTTCTCAACCCCGACCGCATCTCCATGCCCGATATTGATATTGATTTTGACGAGGATGGCCGGGAGGATGTGCTCCAGTACGTGGTTCAAAAGTACGGCGAAAAACGTGTGGCCCACATTGTAACCTTTGGCACCATGGCAGCCAAATCGTCCATAAAGGATGTTGCCCGAGTGTTAAACCTTGACCTCTCAACCTCCGAGCGTTTGTCGAAACTTGTTCCCGAACGCATTGGCATTACCCTGCCGGCTGCCATTAAAGAGGTTCCCGAGCTGGAAAAGGAGCTGAAATCGGACAACGAGCTGGTGAGGGCAACACTAAAGCACGCACAGGTTCTTGAAGGAACCATCAGACAAACAGGTGTCCATGCCTGCGGCATCATCATTGGACGCGACGATTTGGAAAACTACATCCCCCTTTGTATCAACAAGGAGGCCAAACTCTTCGTTACCCAGTATGAGGGCAACCATATGGAGGACATTGGCCTTCTGAAAATGGACTTTCTTGGACTGAAAACCCTTTCCATTGTTAAGGATGCCCTGCAGCTTATCATGGAATCAACCGGGAAACAGCTCGATATAGACAATATCCCCTTGGATGATTCGACAACACTCGAACTCTTCTCTCGGGGCGATACCACCGCCATTTTCCAGTTTGAGTCGGCCGGAATGAAAAAATACCTTAAAGCCTTGGAGCCAAACCGATTCGAGGACCTCATTGCCATGAATGCGCTCTACCGCCCGGGGCCTATGGAGTATATCCCCAGCTTCATCAACCGGAAGCATGGCCGGGAGAAAATAGAGTACGACATACCCGAAATGGAGGAATTCCTAAAGGATACCTATGGAATAACCGTTTACCAGGAGCAGGTGATGCTACTCTCGCAGAAACTTGCCGGATTTACAAGGGGTGAGGCTGATTCTCTGCGAAAAGCAATGGGGAAAAAACTCCGGGACGTCATGGACAAAATGAAGGGAAAATTTATCCATGGATGCATCAACAACGGACACGACCAGGCTAAAGTGGAAAAAATCTGGACCAACTGGGAAGCCTTTGCCGAATATGCCTTCAACAAGTCACATTCCACCTGCTATGCCTTTCTGGCCTACCAAACCGCATACATCAAGGCACATTACCCGGGTCAGTTCATGGCGGCTGTGCTAAGCCGGAATCTTTCGGATATTAAAAAAATAACCACTTTCATGGACGAGTGCCGTCGAATGGGCCTGCAAGTGCTGGGACCGGACGTGAATGAGAGCAACTACAAGTTCTCAGTGATGCCCAACGGCGACATCAGATTCGGCTTGGGAGCTATCAAGGGAATGGGCGAAAATGCAGCAGCTAACATTATCGAAACTCGCAACCATGAGGGTAAATTTAAAAATATATACGATTTCATGGAGCGGGTTAACCTCCAAACAGTTAACAAGAAAAATTTGGAATCGCTCGTGCTGGCTGGCGCTTTCGACAACATTAGCCCCATTAGCCGGGGCGCCTATTTTACACCCGACTCCAAGGGTGTAACCTTCATGGAAACCCTGATGCGCTACGGAGCAAAGGTTCAATTGGAAAAAAACAGTAAGCAGATGACCCTTTTTGGTGCAACCAACGGATTTGAGGTACCACAACCCGAACCTCCCAAAACCGACGATTGGCCAACCATCGAAAAGCTGAACAAGGAAAAGGAAATCATTGGCATTTACCTCTCTGCTCATCCACTTGACGAGTTTCGGTTTGAAATTGAGAACCTATGCAACACCAACCTGGCCGAACTTAAAAACCTCGAAGATTTCAACAACAGGGAAGTAACCATTGCCGGTATGGTGGTTAAGGCTAAGATTGATACTACCAAAAATGGCAAACCTTACGCCAGGCTCACCATTGAGGACTACTCCGACACCATGGACATCATGCTGTTTGGAAAGGACTTTGAAACCTATCGAAATTTCTGCTACACCGGTTACATGGTGATGATTAAGGGAAAAGTTCAGCCCAAAGCCTTTAAACCAGAGGAGTTGGAGCTTCACATCAAAAGTATGAGCATGCTTTACGACGTTCGGGAAAAACAAATAAAGGGTATTTCGATTACCCTTCCCACCACTGAAATTAACGACATACTTATTGACGATTTTACCAGGTTAACCCACGAGAATGCCAAGGTATCGCTTCGATTTAAGGTGGTAGATGTGGAAAACAGGATTTCGGTTGACCTGTTTTCCCGATCGCACCGGGTTAGCATCAACACCGAACTTATTCACTTCCTGGCAGATAATGAGCTGGAGTATAAACTAATTACAAGCTGAACCTTTGGTATTAATTTTCGTTTTAATTTTGTACTGGTAAACGAATTAGATTATCAATTTAAAACAATAGTTGTCATGGCACAAGAAGTAAACGATTCCAACTTTGACGAGGTGGTGCTGAATGCCGGCAAACCTGCTGTAGTTGATTTTTGGGCAGAATGGTGTGGCCCCTGCCGAATGATTGCCCCCTACATCGAACAAATTGCCGATGAATACAAGGATAGAGCTGTTGTTGCAAAGGTTGATGTGGATAATAACCCTGGCATTGCTGCGCGTTTCGGCATCAGGAATATCCCTACCGTGCTGTTCTTTAAAGATGGACAGCTGGCCGACAAGCAGGTTGGAGCTGTTCCTAAAAGCAACCTGGTTTCCAAACTTGAAGCCCTACTCAGGTAGTTTTTTTAAAAATTTTCATACCACCATGATGTTTAGGGTTATTAACCCGATGTTGTGGTGGTTTTACCTATTTCTACTAAACATCTTCATTATTATCTTTACCCAAAATCCCCCTTCCACCATTCGCGTTGCAGCAAATGGAGTTTTCAATAGATTCTAACCGGTATTCTCCATCAGCTGTGCATTACAAACAGCGGCATTCCCGAAATAAAGGACTAACCGCATGTTCTTGCAAACGTAGAGCCCATTTAATCTTTTCCTTATGAGAATTTCGGTTTACTGTGCGTCCAGCTCAAAAATTAACCAAAAGTATTTTGATGCAACCCGTCAGCTAGCCTCGGAATTGGCCAACAGAGGCGACATCATAGTGTATGGTGGTGGTTCTCACGGGCTTATGGGATGTCTGGCCGATACCGCTCTTATGAATGGAGGCATGGTGGTAGGTATATTGCCCCGATTTATGAATAAAGTTGAGTGGGGACATAAGAATCTCACCGAGCTAAAGCTGGTTAAGGATATGCATGAGCGGAAAAAGCTCCTCATTAAGGATGTTGATGCCGTAGTCGCCCTGCCTGGCGGCTGTGGAACGCTTGAGGAGCTGATGGAGGTAATCACCCTAAAAAGGTTGGGAAAATTTACGAAACCCATAATCATTCTCAATACCGATGGATTCTACGATTACCTAAAATTACTTTTGGCCAAGATGATTGATGAGCACTTCATGCGGCCTGAACATGCAGGTATTTGGACATTTGTGGAAACCCCCCAGGAGGTTATTCCGGCCATAGAAAAAGCGCCAACATGGGATTCGGATGCTATTAAATTTGCAGCACTGTAACTTTTGCAACGCGGTTACGCCTGGCACTGCAAAACTACAATGGTAAATTTGAAACGATATGCTGAAGGTTATTAGTATTTCACCTGTTGCTTCTTCCCTGCTGATTCCGATAAATGAATAGCTTGCTGTCCCCTACCTCTTCGTAGGATACAGGATCGCCCTTAAAAAGAGGGGCCTTCACTCCCTCGCCAAAAAAGCGGTTGCCAACAAATACCCGTGCCTCGTCCCATAAGTTTTTCTGAATGAAGTTGTTGAGCAGCGTTGCACCGCCTTCAATTATCAATGAAATAACATCCCGATCGCTCAGCTCTTTTAGGATTTGCTGCTCGGAGCCTTTGGCAAAGTCGATTGTTACCATCTCCAGGTTTGAGATGCCTGCAAATTCCGATTTACGCACCAGCGCGCTGCTGTTATTCCCAATGAACAAAATTGTAGGCTGACTTCCATCGAAAACATTGGCATCCCTACTCAGGCGCAACTTTCGATCAACAATCACCCTAATGGGATTTCTTCCACTCCAGCTGCGGATGTTCAGGCGTGGGTTATCCCTTTCAACGGTGTTGGTTCCGACGATCACTGCCTGCTCTTCGCTTCTCCATCTATGTACCAGCGAGCGTGCCAGCTCGTTAGTTATCCAAACAGAACCAACAGGTGTTTCAGCAGTTCTAACCAGATCAATAAATCCATCTATAGTTTGAGCCCATTTAAGAATAATATAGGGTCTTTTGCAGGTATGAAAGGTGATAAACCTCCTGTTTAGCAGCAATGCTTCATCCTCAAGAATACCCAGAGAAACCTCAACTCCATGCTTACGCAGCTGCTCCAACCCGCGGCCCGAGACCCTGGGGTTTGGATCGGTTGTGGCCACCACTACCCGCGGAATGCCATACTCAACAATTCGGTCGGTACATGGAGGAGTTTTACCATAATGCGAGCAGGGCTCAAGCGAAACGTAAAGCGTTGAATCCTGCAACAGCGATTTATCCCTAACCGAGTTAATGGCATTAACTTCGGCATGTGCCTCACCATACTGCGCATGAAATCCCTCACCGATGATTTTACCGTTGTGTACAACAACAGCACCCACCATGGGGTTTGGAGCAACACTTCCCATCCCGTTTAAGGCCAACTCCAGGCAGCGAGACATGTAAAGCTTATCCACATCGAGGTTGTCCATAAATATTACCTAAATTTGTGCTATGACAAAGTTAAATTTTTAAATGAAGAGTTACACTCAAAGGCAGCTATTTGATGAGGTGGGCTTAGTCCTGAACCAATTTTTTACTTCCGGTGAGGTAAACTCCTTGCGTAGGATGCTGCTGGAACATGTGCTTAAAATTCCCTACTACCATGTTCACCTAACCCCAAACGCCCAAGTCAGCCCCAGCCTGTCCAAAAATATATTAGACATGACAGGCCAGCTGGTTCGAGGCGTTCCAATTCAATACTTGCTGGGCGAAACCACTTTTATGGAGTTAAATCTAACTGTTAACCCATCGGTGCTCATTCCCCGCCCGGAAACCGAAGAACTTGTTCGATGGGTGATTGCTGATTGCCACTTACCAAAACCTAAAATTCTGGATATTGGAACCGGCTCGGGTTGCATTGCCATTGCCCTGGCACAAAACATCCCCGATTCTACCCTTACAGCTGTTGATATTTCCCCGGACGCGCTTAAAGTTGCAAGGCATAACGCTAAAATATACAGCGCCTCGATTTGCTTTGTAGAGGCTGACATCCTTTCCGGCAGCCTGATTCCAAACGCTCCCTTCGACATTGTGGTGAGCAACCCACCCTACGTGCGCAGCTCCGAAAGGAGGTTTATGCACAAAAATGTGCTCGACCACGAACCCCCGCTAGCCCTGTTCGTAAGTGATGATAACCCCCTTCAATTTTACAAGGCTATTGTAAGCAAGTCCTCCAAGTTGATTAAGCAAGGGGGAAGGCTATTCCTCGAAATTAATGAGGAGTTTGGCAACCAAATGGTAGAGCTGCTGGAGGCAAACCATTTTGGCAAGGTTACGTTGCGAAAGGATATAAATGAACGCTACCGGATGATTTCGGGCACCTATACCGGCTAAACATAACCAACCCACTGTAATTATGGATAGCAGAGAAAAAGTGAGTATTGATAAAGCTTTAACACGGCTCCAAAACCTATGCGCAAGGCAGGAAAAGTGCGTGTGGGATATCATGCAGAAACTTAAACTATGGGGGATTAATAACGAAGAGGCTCAAAAGATTGTCTCCATGTTGGTTGATGAGGGATTTGTTGATGACAGAAGGTATGCACAAATGTTTGTAAGGGAAAAGAGCCAGCTAAACAAGTGGGGCAGCATTAAAATTGCAGCAGCTCTGCGGGTAAAAAAAATTAACGAATCTATAATTAAGGAGGCGCTGCTCGAGCTTCAGCCCCAATTCGACCGGGCAACTCTGGAAAATATTATTACCACAAAGGCCAACCAGGTTAAGGCTAAAAGTCCGTCGGACTTACGGGCAAAACTTGTCCGATTTGGGTTGTCGAGGGGTTTTGAACTGGAGCATGTGGTAAAAACGGTGGACATGGTTATGAAAAGCAATATGACAGATGAGGCCTAGCTCTACTCCACTATGAATAAACGGAAAAGTCAGCATTGGAGCACCAAGCCAAAGTATATCATATTGCGCAACAGCAGAAAAAGATTGAGTTAGCGCAAAGGTAAAAAGTAGAACTTTTTCACCTAAAAAAGGGTTACTAATATTAAGGTGGTAAGCAACAAAACAGGTAACGGATAAATAGCGGTTTAAAGATGCTAAAGATTTTTACAAGGTTTGATTCCAAAAACCATCGTCCCGTGATGGGAGCGATGGAAATATTCAAGTTTATTGGACCCGGACTGCTGGTAACTGTGGGATTTATTGATCCCGGTAACTGGGCTTCCAACCTCGCGGCGGGAGCCGACTATGGCTATAAGCTGCTATGGATGGTGAGCCTGAGCACCATTATGCTCATCGTCCTTCAGCATAACGTGGCACATTTGGGAATTGCCACCGGGTTGTGCCTGTCCGAAGCAACCACAAAGTACCTAAAACCTGGCGTTTCAAGGTTTATCCTGGGCACCGGAATGCTGGCATCAGTCTCAACCTCGCTGGCCGAGATAATGGGAGGCGCAATAGCACTACAAATGCTATTCGGCATACCTATCAAGATTGGCGCAGTGCTTGTTTTGGCGTTTGTGCTAGTGATGCTATTCACCAATAGCTACCGGGCAATTGAAAAGTGGATTATAGCATTTGTCTCCATAATAGGACTATCGTTTATCTACGAGTTGAGCCTGGTTAATATTGACTGGCCCGAAGCCATCAAATCCTCCGTAACGCCATCGTTTCCTGAAGGCTCCATGCTCGTTATCATGAGCGTTCTCGGGGCAGTAGTTATGCCCCACAACCTGTTTCTGCACTCCGAGGTAATTCAAAGCCGACAGTGGAACCTTCAGGACGACAGGGTGATACGAAGACAACTCGACTATGAATTTTTCGATACCCTTTTCAGCATGCTGGTTGGATGGGCCATAAACAGCTCCATGATACTACTTGCTGCAACCACTTTTCATAAAACCCAAACGCCGGTTTCGGAGCTAAGTCAGGCTCAAAACATGTTAATACCATTACTTGGAAGCAGTGCAGCCGATATATTTGCAGTAGCTCTGCTACTTGCAGGGATATCCTCTACCATAACCTCGGGGATGGCTGCCGGATCAATATTCGCAGGAATTTTTAACGAGCCTTACGACGTAAAGGACAACCATTCAAAACTTGGAATTCTGCTTTCGCTGGTAGCTGCTGTGCTGGTTATATTTGCCATAGATAACCCTTTTAAAGCACTGCTAATATCCCAAATGGTGCTAAGCATTCAACTACCCTTCACGATATTCACCCAGGTTAGGCTCACCTCCTCCGAAAAGGTGATGGGAAAGTACAAAAACAGTCCCTTTACAAAATGGACACTTTACGGTCTTGGAGCCGTAGTAACCCTTTTAAACCTAATGCTTTTCGTAAGCTTTCTAGGATAGGTTGAAGTATTAGCCTGATTGTCCTGCAAAGAGGCACGGAATGGAAGCCCGCTACCACACACAGCTATTCAAATTTCGTGGCAATTTTTTGGGCAATTGCATCAAGCTGTTCAGGATTCAGCTTTAGCTTTGGTTTATGGAAATCAATGTCCGACTCGGAATTAATTGGTATGAGGTGAATATGCGCATGAGGCACCTCAAGCCCTAAAACCGCTACACCAATACGCTTACATGGAATCACGCTTTCAATTGCCTTGGCAACCCGCTGGGCAAAAAGGACTAATCCCGATAGGGTTTCCTGATCGAGGTTGAAAAGGTAATCAACCTCCTGTTTGGGTATTACTAAGGTGTGCCCTTCAGCCAAAGGGTTAATGTCAAGAAAGGCAAAATATTTTTCGTCTTCAGCAACCCTGTAAGAGGGAATTTCGCCATTCACAATTTTTGAGAAAATGGAAGCCATAACCCGACAGGATTAAAGTGATATGCTAAGAATTTCAAACTTCATCAGACCCGAAGGGACCTGAACCTCTACTATGTCGCCTATTTTTTTACCAATCAGCGCTTTAGCTATTGGCGTGGCGATAGAGATCTTGTTCTCGCGCAAGTTAGCCTCCGACTCCGATACCAGCATGTACTCAACTACAGCATTTGTTTTCAGATTTTTAAGCTTAACGCGGTTGAGTATTTGCACGCGTTCGGTATCAATCTTCGACTCATCAATAACCCTGGCATTGGCAACTAGGTCTTCAAGCTTTGAAATACGAAGCTCCAGCATGCCCTGGGCCTCCTTGGCTGCATCATACTCGGCATTTTCCGACAAATCGCCCTTGTCCCTTGCCTCGGCAATCATTTTGGAAATGGCTGGCCTCTCCACACTCTTTAGGTGGTCGAGCTCCTTACGCAGCTTCTCAAGGCCTTCTTCGGTTAAGTAGTTCACTTTGGACATTTCAACCTCCTTATACATCTGAAATAAAAAAGAATTCCGATTGCTCGGAACTCTCATCTTTTGCAAATATAACAAATTTTAGAATAAAAATCTCGGAATGAAATGAAAGCTAAAAATATTTTTTATTAATTACCTCAGAGTAGATTACTGCCTTGGCGGGATCAAAATCATCCAAAATGCCAGCTTGGTTCGATTCCTGCTCAAGCACTTTTTCATACTCAAAAATCATATCGGGGGCTTTAGACTCTTCCTCTTGCTCCTCGAAAGCAATAGGCTGATAGCTAGAAGCTAGACCCTCGTAGGTTGTCTCGTAGGGACTAACAGGCTGGTCGAGTAGGCTGCTTCCCGAAGAAGTGGGAATTTTATCGAGCTCTTCATACTTTTTAGGGGCGTACAACTCCTCTTCGCTTACCTGCACTGACGGCATCTCATACTCCACAGATTTAACCTCACCCTCCATATTGTCCCAGCCAGACAACACAGACTTCCCTTCATTTCGCGGATTTGAATTAGAAGTAAAATCCTGCATAGTGTCGTTGGACGGAAACTCGCTTACTGATTGCTGAGGCCATGTATATATGTCTTCATTATTATTTTCAGGTATTTCAACTGGTTGGCCTTCTGAATAGTTTTTAGGCTCCTCTGCTTCGGTCTGCTTCATGGCCCGTTTGGCCGCCTCTTTTTTCTTCCTGGAAACCGAGCTGATAATTCCTAAAATGGTAACAATGATTATGAATAGGATATCTCCACCATCCATTTCAGCAAATATTTAGTTAACAAAAATTCAACTACCCACACTAACGTCATTTCCGTTAAATTGTTACGAACGGCAATCCGTTGCTGTTTTTCACCATCAGGTTTAAGCCGGTATTATAAGTAACAAAAACAATTGTATTTTTGTAATGTATTTACCGGAATAAAACCATGAGAGCAAAGATAGCTAAACTTTTAGTAATAGCAGCATCCTTTTTTTTGCCTAGCAGCTGTGGAGAGGACGAGCCCGAAATTGTTCCCGATGTCCCAGTTCACATAGAATTCTACCTTAACGAACCCTTTTACAACAACATAACCGTTCCCATGGGCGCGGTAAAAATTCCTAATGAGGGTTACAACAACAACGGGATTATAGTATTCCGTCTAAACCAGGAGGAAATAGTTGCCTTTGATGCTACCTGCCCGCAGCACATTGCAGTAAATGCATCGGTGGCCCTTGATGAAAACGGCTCAGGAACTGCCACCTGCCCTCATTGCCATACGGTTTACTACTTCTACAATAATGGCTACCCAACTAAGGGGTATAAGCTGAAATCATACCAAGTATCATTCAGGGGTGATTTGGTGGGAATATACAACTAACCCGCTCTCCAGGACTTTCTTCCCGCATTACTACTACCTAAAATAAACCAGAAAGGTTTTAAATTTATTCATCATTCTCATTTTAGGAATAATTTTTGCTTAAAAAAATTTTCTAACGATACAATTTTTCTCCTAAATTTGAATATAAAATGTTACCTAACATGATTCCACCCGTAAAACATGCACCCCGCTGGTTGGTTTTCGTTATTGATTTATGCATCTGCCTGGTTTCCATTACTCTATCGTACTACGTGCGGTTTGAGTTTCGGATTGGAAGCGAGCAAGTTAATGCCCTAAAGCTAGTTGCTCCTCTAGTCCTGTTTGTAAGGGCGCTTGCATTTATTTCGTTTCATACCTACGCAGGCTTAATTCGGTACACCAGTTTGAAAGATGCTGAAAGGATATTCATGGTAACCACTTCCAGCACAATAGTACTGTTTACCATCAACTTTATAGTTTACTCTAAATCGGGCCAGTTCCTAATTCCAAACTCCATCCTGCTCATAGATTTTTGCGGCACCAATATTCTTATGATTGGCTCCAGGCTATTCTACAAAACGCTTTATTATACCATTAAAAATGTTGATATTGAAGCCGAAAATATTGTGATTGTAGGCATTGAACAATTTGCCGCTTCAGCAAAAAGGGCAATTGACAAGGACAACATGGCTGGTCTAAAGGTGGTGGCCTTTATTGACCCAAACTGCAAGCAGGAGGGAAACTCCATTGAGGATGTCAGGATATACAACACCTCAAAAATTGAATTCCTTGTTCAAAAGTATGGCGTTTCAAGGATTTTAATCGCCCAAAAAAATCTTGACCCTGTAAAAAAGAACAAAATAATAGACAAGTGCCTGCAGCTCAACGTAAAGGTTCAGGTTATACCCGATGCTACCGCATGGATTAACGGAGAGCTTAACACCAGCCAGCTAAAAAGCATAAACATTGAAGACCTTTTAGAGCGCCCTCCTATTGTTCTTGACAAGAGGAGAATTCAAAACTACATAAAGAACAAGGTTGTGCTGGTAACGGGTGCAGCGGGATCGATAGGGAGCGAAATGGTTAGGCAGATCTCCAAATTCAGCCCTAAAAAAATAGTGCTCTTCGACCAGGCCGAAACTCCGCTTTACGATCTTGAACTGGAGTTAAAGGAAAACCTGCACTTCTACGACTTTGAATCTGTAATTGGAAGCGTTACCAATGACTATAGGGTAAATAAACTCTTTGATGTTTTTAAACCCAACGTGGTTTTCCATGCAGCAGCCTACAAGCATGTCCCCATGATGGAGAATAACCCTACTGAGGCTGTTTTCAACAACGTGCTAGGCACAAAGCTAATTGCCGAAACCGCCGTAAGGTATGGAGTAGAGAAGTTCGTGATGATTTCTACAGACAAGGCGGTTAACCCCACCAACGTTATGGGTGCAAGCAAGCGCATAGCTGAAATCTTTACCCAATCGCTCAGCTGCCAGGTTGATACCAACTTTATTACCACGCGTTTTGGCAACGTGCTTGGTTCAAACGGCTCGGTTATACCCCGTTTCAGAAAACAAATTGAGAAGGGTGGTCCGGTTACTATTACCCATCCCGAAGTTACGCGATTCTTTATGACCATCCCGGAAGCTTGCCAGCTTGTGCTTGAAGCCGGAGCCATGGGTAATGGAGGCGAAATTTTTATATTCGACATGGGCGAACCGGTTAAGATTCTTGATCTGGCAAAAAAAATGATTAAGCTCTCGGGACTCACCCTGGGCAAGGATATACAAATTAACTTCACGGGGCTTCGCCCTGGCGAAAAACTTTATGAGGAACTTCTAAACAACACTGAAAACACCATACCCACCTATCACCCCAAAATCATGATTGCCAAAGTTCCTGATCTGATCCCCGAAAATGTCATTCCGAAAATAAACAGGCTAATTGAAACTCTACCCGAACACAACAACTTCAAGGTTGTTTCACTGATGAAGGATATTGTTCCGGAGTTCATTAGCCGCAACTCGATTTACGAGGATATCGATCGTCAAAAAAAATATATTGTTAATGACTATAAAACCGCATAGCTACTTTCACTCAACCCCCATTCAGATAAGAGTTAACGATATTGACCCGCTGAACCACGTCAACAACTCGGTTTACCAACAGTACTTCGATCTGGGGAAAATTGCCTACTTTAATAGGGTGCTGGGAGAACATCTAAACTTGGAAACAGAGGGCTTGGTGCTGGCCAACATTACTATTGATTACCTGAAACCCATAACCCTTTACGATAGCATAGAGGTGTTTACCAGAATCTACGAAATGGGAACTAAAAGCCTCAAAATGGGACAGGAGATTGTGAACAGGGTATCAAAAGAGGTTTACACCACGAGCAAGTCGGTGCTGGTTTGCTTCAGCAACTCCAGTGGACTTTCCATCCCGATCCCTTTACTTTGGAGGGAGAGAATTGCTGATTTTGAGAAAGAAGGCCTAATCCATGGAGTTAACCTCCAGTAAACCTTGAGGTATATCCATCCAAACAATTCGTTCAGCATCATCTATTCTTGAAATCAAATTTTCAGCGGCAGGGATAAGCAGCTCCTTTCCCGATTTTGCCGTAACGGCAAAAAGGGCATTATAGGCAAACTCCTCGTAGCGGGTAATAATGCCAAGCTCCTCATTTTTGGTACTGAATAGCCGGTAACCCACTAGGGATGAAAAAGGAACACCCCCATCATCATTTGATAAACAGCCACAGGGTAAAAGAACACGGAGGCCAACCAGCTCAGCAGCCTCCTCAACCGAATCAACTTCGTCAAACTTAACAATCAAAATCTCGTCGGAAATAGCAACTATACCCTGAATAAAAAAAGGAACTGGTATTCCTTCAATATCAAGAAATACCAATTCCAACTCCTCGGGTAAAACGCCAGCTGAACTCGCTACTGAAATCTGGATTTCACCTTTAACACCATGAGTTCTCTGAATAAAGCCAACCTCAACAAGCTGAGTATCGGTCATGCATTACTATTCTTCACTGCTGCCAGCCTCAGTATCAGCATTTGCTTCCACGGCATCCTGAGCAGAATTCTCGGAAGATTTTTTAGCTTCCTTTTCAGCCTCGGCAGCTCGTTTTTTAGCAACCGCTTGAGCTCTAGCCTCACGTACCTTGGCTTCGGCTTCAAGTCGTTCATTCTTTCGTTTAGCGTTGCTGTTTTCTACGAGGTCAATCTTCGCCTTAATCTTGCCTTCCTTCTCCTTGAGCCACGTATCAAACTTGGCTTCTGCCTGCTCCATGGTTATTGCACCCTTTTTTACACCAATGAGCAGGTGATTTTTATAAAGAACACCCTTGTATGAAAGGATAGCCCTACAGGTGTCGGTAGGTTGAGCGCCTTTTTGCAGCCAGTCCAATGCCCTATCAAAATTTAATTCAATAGTAGCAGGATTTGTCAGAGGATTATATGAACCAATCCTCTCTATGTATCTGCCATCCCGTGGCGCCCTGCTATCCGCCACCACAATGTGGTAGTAGGGATTTTTTTTCCTACCATGGCGGCTTAGTCTGATTTTTACAGGCATACTTAACGCTTTTTTAATTGGTTAAACCTACTTTTTTGCCCCGCAAAGATATGCTTTTTTATTTTATTGCTCTCATACTACTGTAAATCATTTTTTATGATACTCGTCAGCGCTCAATAATGCAAACGCTACTAATGCCAAACACGGATTACTTTACCATAAACTCTATGGAACTTATAAAAAAAAGTATCACATTTGCAGGCTAACAATTATATAACCCAAACGCAATGCCTTTTAACCGAGATAAAGTTGAGCAATGGTCTCTGGCATACTGGTTGCTCAAGTGCCACGAGAATTTTTTCTTTAAGCTGTACTTTAGAACTGAAATAGTTGGGATTGAGAAACTTCCAGATAATGCCACCCTGATTTTTGCCCCCAACCACCAGAATACCCTTATGGACGCCCTTGCCATCCTTACGCTGAAAAGGGATTTTCAACCCATATTTCTGGCCAGAGCGGATATATTCAAAAAGCCTTTCCTTTCAAAAATTCTCACATTTCTTAAAATTATGCCCGTTTACCGTTCGCGCGACGGGTTTGAAAATCTCCTTCTCAACGACAGGATATTCCAAAAGACCTTGGATGTCCTTCAAAACCGTAATGGGTTGGTGGTGCTTCCCGAGGGAAGCCATGAGGGGGTTAAAAAGCTCCGCCAGCTGAAGAAAGGAATTGCCCGTATTGCCTTTCAGGCAGAGGATGCCGCCAACGGTAAACTTGGTATTCAGATAGTACCTGTTGGGCTAGAGTACAGCAACTACGTAGCTTTCAGAAGCAACCTTTTAATCAGGCTGGGTGAACCCATTGAGGTTGACCGCTACCTTGAGCTCTACAGGCAGAATAGGGCACAGGCCTACAACGCTCTAATTGCCGAGCTGGAGCAACGCATGAGGTTGGAAATGATCAACATAGAGGATGAAAACTATACCGCCTACCTTACCATCCTGGAGCTATTTTCAGCAAGGTACATTAAGGAGAGAAAACTACCTAAGTCACAAAACCAGAAATTTCAGGTTGATAAGAAAATCATTTCACTGCTAGACAGGCTGAAAAATACAAATGCTTCGGAATTCGAGGAGATAATCAAAAATGCGAATGATTATGGCAGGATAATAAGTGCTAATGGGCTTTCCGTAAAACTCCTGCCTGCTTCCTCAAAAACCCTTCGGGATTTACCAATCAGATTGCTCTTGCTGCTAATTACCATGCCAGTTGCCCTGTATGGGGCGGTAAACAACGCTATTCCCATAGCTGTCCCCTACCTGCTCAGCAAAAAGTTCAAGGATGTTCAGTTTCACAGCTCTATAAAACATGCCGGGGCGTTGCTTTTAACCCCCCTGGCATATCTAGTACAAACCCTGGTTGTTGGATTTGTGCTGAAAAACATTTGGCTAGCTTTGGCCTACCTGGCCACGCTACCCCTTGGTGCTGCTGCCTTTTACCTATGGCGAAGGGAGTTCTTCCGATTTACCTCCCAGTTATCGCTACGAAGGTTCCGAAAAGCTAAAGCTGAAGAGTTCGACTTGGTTAACCATCTTAACAACCAGATTTACAGAACTGTAACAGGTTTGGTTGACAAAGAATAGGCTACAAAACTTCCCATTCTCCAAGATCAAGATTTAGAAAAGGCTTTAGTCTCTAAATGGCCAATATGGGCCACATTTAGGTATGATTTTTTTCACCGCAAGGCATCACTAAAAAGAATTAAGGCAGCCTTGTTGAGCCGCCTTAACCATTATACCTCAAAAATACTGCTTACTACTTATCAAGCTTGTGCTGTTTCACAAATTTCTCGAGTACTCCTTTGAGGTCGGGAAGACCAATTTCAACCAAATCGTAGTAAACTCGGGTGCTTGGTTTCTTTATTTTGATAATGCGATTAAGGTCTATTGGTGTGCCAATAATCACGCTATCGCAATCGGTAGCGTTGATGGTTCCTTCCAAATCTTTGAGCTGCTGCTCACCGTAGCCCATTGCAGGAAGAATCCGGCCAATGTTTGGGTAAATCTGGTAGGTTTCCTTAAGCTTTCCAACGAGGAACGGACGGGCATCCACCTCTTCGGAAGCCCCAAACTTACGAGCTGCAATGGTGCCGGCACCTATCTTCATCTCGCCATGGGTGAGGGTTGGGCCATCCTCTACAATGAGGCAGCGTTTGCCTGTAATCAGCTCGGGGTTATCAACTTTAATGGGTGAAGCGCCATCAACAACAATGGCCTTGGGGTTAACCCTACGGATGTTATCACGAACCATCTGGATACCCTCAGGAGCAGCGGAATCCATTTTATTAATTACAACTACATCAGCCATACGGAGGTTAACTTCGCCGGGATAGTAGCTTACCTCGTTGCCTGGACGGTGAGGGTCGGCAACGGTTATGGTCAAATCGGGTTTGTAGAACGAAAAGTCGTTGTTGCCACCATCCCAAAGGATTACATCACAACCGCTTGGATCCTTTTCGGCTTCACGAAGAATGGCCTCGTAGTCAACGCCAGCATAGATAACATTCCCGCGAACAACGTGGGGTTCGTACTCCTCCATTTCCTCAACGGTGCACTTATGCTTTTTAAGGTCTTCAACCGTAGCAAACCGTTGAACCTTTTGGGCAACCAAATCACCATAGGGCATGGGGTGGCGAACAGCAACAACCTTCAGGCCAAGCCCCATCAGGTACTCTATAACCTTTCGGGATGTTTGCGATTTACCGCATCCGGTTCGGGTTGCTACCACAGCAATAACCGGCTTAGTGCTCTTCAGCATGGTCTCATTGGGCCCCAACAGCATAAAGTTTGCACCTGCTGCGTTCACAATTGAGCTGATCCGCATTACATTCTGATACTTGACATCGCTGTAGGAGAAAACGCAATCATGAACGTTCTTCTCCTTGATCAGGCGGGGTAGCTCCTCCTCCGATACTATGGGAATTCCATTTGGGTAAAGCTTTCCTGCCAGCTCTGCAGGATATTTTCTACCATCAATATCGGGAATCTGAGCTGCTGTAAAGGCTACAACGTTGTACTCCTCCTTGTTGCGAAAGAAAGTGTTGAAGTTGTGAAAATCTCTTCCGGCAGCGCCAATAATTACTACATTACGTTTATTCATAAAGCCTCCTTTAAAGTGTTTACTAAATTTAAGGTTTGTTAAAATCCATAACGCTCACAAAATTAAGTGCATTAAGAAATAATTATTTTTCGTTGGAATTTTTTTTTAGGTTCGTATTTTTCACAAAAAATGAAAATTCAAGTCAAATGTCTGTTATTCTTATACTTAGTGATGTTTTCTGAAAAACATGTTAAGAAACATGTAATGGCAGGCTTGTTCGGTAGCCCCTTGCCAGCAGCAAATGTAAGCTGGCGAAGTGATGCCGTGCATGGAGCGAACAACGGGGAAGGTCAAAATAATTGCGAGCAGATGGAATGAATGGTGGCTTAATCTCACGAAAAAGGGCTGCAAGTTGCAGCCCTTTTTCCGCATCATTACATCAATGCAGCTTACTATTTCTTAACAACATTTCCCGATAAACGCAGAACCGTGGTTGAACTTTTAGGATCGTTGGTTATCACGGTAATAGATTTACTCTGCCTACCCGAATACCCATTAGTCCTGAACAGGGCTTTAATCTCGGTTGACTCGCCTGGTTTAAGAATGTTTTTTGAAGGTTGAACGGTTGTGCAGCCGCAGCTGGCTTTAACCTTACGAATCTGCAGATCGCTTTTCCCTGTGTTCTTAATGGTAAAGCTGTACTCTACGGGTTCTCCCTCAGCCTTCTCGCCAAAATCGTAGGAGGTTGTGTTAAATTCTACCCTGGGAGCCTTTTCCAGCTCACTGGCGCTGAGGGCGGAGTAATCCTCCTCAATGCTGCCGGTAATCGATATTGGGGTGTTTGTAATCAGGGAATCGTTGATAGAAAGCATAAACCTGTCCATTACAAAACCCCAGTCGTTTCGTTTTTGAGGATCGTAGGTAACTATAATATTTCCAACTTGTTTAGGCTTAATACTCTGGGGCTCAACCCTTACGGTTAAGAAATTTAACCCACCTGCATTGGCAGCAACCTTAACCACCTCGCTTGATTTGTTCATAAATTTGAGGGTGTCGGTATAAATTTTCCCGGGGAATAGCCGGCTAAAAGGAATATGGGTTTTTTCAAAGTATAGCTTACCGCCGATGGAAATGTTGAATATCTCATCGGGAGTTTTAACATGGGGAATAACCTCCCCTTTAATTTGTAGAATAACCGTAGGTGTTTCGGCATTTGAGTAAACAGTAATGGTTTTGGAAAAGGCCCCCGGACGCCCCGATGGGTTATATCCCACCTTAATTCTTCCATTTTTACCTGGGGCAATGGGTTCTTTTGGCCAATCGGGTGTTGTGCAGCCGCACGAGGTTTCAACCCGCTGAATTATTAGCGGTGTACTTCCTGTGTTGGAAAACTGAAACTCGTAGTATGCAACGCCATCGTCCTCCTTTATCACTCCGTAATCGTGATTGGAATCTTTAAAGTAAATCCTAGCCACCTGCGACTGAGCATCAACAATACCTATTAGCAGCATTGCACAGGCAAAACCGGAAATCAAAATCCTTTTCATCATTATCTACATTTAGTATGTTGTAACTTGACTGCCTCAAAACCTCTCAAATTCAAAACAAACCATAGTTATGCTTTAGGCTTATCCATGTATACCTGGTATGAGAGAACTCACACAGGTTCAAGTCCTTCAAAACGAAAACCAGGTAAAAATACTTCAGCAATATCAATACTCAATATTTTCAAAAGCTAAAAAATACTGCAAGCAAAACGATTTTCACCTGGCAGGTAGTAAACCAAATCAACATCAAAGTTACGAATTACAGGCAACTACAACAATTTTTTCAAAGTAAAAAAGTGCGAGCCTCAAACAGTAAACCAAATTTTGACAAAAAGGCTTTGAGGGAAATGATCTAAACATCTGGCTTTAGTCAGTAATGTAAGGTTTTCGTCCGTAAAAGTGCTGATGATGAATATTTTTTCGGAAATTACATGTAAGTTTGAATGGTTTAACCAGGTTGCAAAATGATGGCCAGCCTAAATGACAAGTTAAAGGAACTCTACAAGACTACTCCGGTTGTTGCTGGTGATATTTACCGGCATATCCACCAAAATCCTGAACTATCGTTCCGCGAATCAGGCACATCAAGCTATGTTGCCAGCTTTTTGGAATCGTTAGGCATAGGGATAATAAAACTAGATAAGAGCTACAGCCTTTTGGCAACTATTGACGGCACAGGTGAAGGCAAAACCATTGGACTCAGGGCTGAACTGGATGCACTGCCCATTGATGAGAAAACCGGAGAATCGTACGCCTCTCGAACCGCAGGAGTAATGCACGCCTGTGGGCACGATTTTCATCTTGCGTCGGTTCTAGGTGCCGCAATAATCCTCAACAACCTACGCGAATTCTGGAGTGGAAAAGTGGTGCTGGTTTTCGAATCGGGAGAGGAGGAACTTCCCGGTGGTGCCAGGGCCATTCTCGAATCGGATGAATTTCAGGAGGTAAAACCCGACTATATGGTGGGCATGCACGTGCTACCCGAACTTACCACCGGGAAGGTTGGCTTTTGCCCAGGACGCTACATGGCATCGGGCGATGAGGTTTATCTAACGGCTAGAGGACGAGGGGGACACGCCGCATTACCCCACACCCTGGTTGATCCGATAGTCATTGCCTCGACGATTATTTTATCCCTTCAGACACTGGTAAGCCGCAAGGCACCTTCCAACATCCCATCCGTTTTGTCGTTTGGCCGGGTAACGGCAAATGGCTCAACTAATGTTATACCAGACGAGGTAAGCATTTCCGGAACTTTCAGAACAATGAACGAGGAATGGAGGGCAAAGGCACACGATTTAATTGTCCAAATGGCAAGTGATATTGCCAGATCTACGGGAGGAGAATGCTCTGTGGAAATTCGCAAGGGCTACCCGTCGGTTTACAACGACCCAATCCTTACCCAAACAGCCGTTGAGGTTGCAAGCAGTATTTTCGGTTCCGAAAACGTTGCTCCCCTGGAGCCAAGGATGACCACCGACGATTTTGCCTACTTCAGCCAGGCAATCCCATCGGTGTTTTTCAGAATTGGCGTTGGCACGCCAGGCGCTCCAACCCTGCAGCTGCATCGTCCGGATTTCAGGATTGACGAGCAAGCGTTCCAAACGTCGTTACCCATGCTAACCGGGTTGTGCCTTAAACTTCTAACATCCAGCTAACAAACTTCTGTTGGTAGCTATGCTGTTGAAAGCCAAACGGCTCAGGGTAAACCCTAAGCCGCTCAACACTTTTCATGCCTATTTTCCGTGCATGAATGGCAACATTCTAGTAAACTTCAACATCATAGGGGATTCTAGCCTGCACTCCCTGGTTTTCAACCATCTGCATAACCCTGTTGTAGTACTTATATCCCTTGCCCAAATCGTCCTTCACCAGCATGGCTTTAGCCTCGGTTGTAAACCCCTTAAGTAGCTCCTCGAAGGGCGATTTCTGCTTAGGCAGCTCCACCAACCGGTATATGTCGAGGTTTGCCTTTTCGGCGGCCAGCTTTATGGCTGCAGTTAGCCCGCCAAAATCATCTACCAACTTAATTTCTTTTGCATTTGCACCGCTCCACACGCGACCCTGGCCGATCTCGTCAACTCTTTCCACGGGAATGCCTCTTCCCTGAGAAACATGCCCGATAAAGGTCTGGTAGGTTTGTTCAACAAAACGCTGCCCAACGGCCTTTTCCTCGGCAGTCATGGGGCGAAACATGGAGAAAAAGTCGGAATGGGCGTTGGTTTTCACCACATCCACGTTAATACCCAACTTTTTATCTAAAGTTTTTTGAAGGTTGAAGAATAGGCCGAAGACCCCAATAGAACCCGTTATGGTGGTTGGACTGGCAAGAATGGTGGTTGCAGGTGAAGCAATATAGTACCCACCCGAAGCAGCCACATCGCCCATTGATACCACAAGAGGTTTAGCCTGTCCGGCCAGCTCAACTTCTCGCCATATCACCTCGGAGGCAAGAGCACTACCACCAGGAGAGTTGATGCGGAAAACAATGGCCTTGATAGTGCTATCGCGCCTAGCCTGACGAATGGCCTTCGAAAGACCTTCCGAGCCAATTGCCGTATTGCTACCATCACCCATGCCAATCTCTCCCTGGGCATAAATAACAGCTATTTTGTTTTTGGAGAAAGCCGTTTTTTGAACGGGAGGCACCTTGAAGTATTTCTCCAAGGTAACGGTATTCAGGTTACGATTTTCGGGTATTCCTGTAAAAGCCTTAAGCTTCTCTAACAGCTGATCCTTGTATATCAGGCTGTCAACCAGCTTCGACTTCATGCAGGATTTACCATCGTACACCTCCATGTTGTCGGCCAGGCGGTTAAGCTCTGCAACAGCTATGTTACGGGATTTTGAAATTTCATCAACCCAACTGCCCCAAATAGAGGAAAGGTAGGTAAGAGTTTGCTCGCGATTCTCGGGGCTCATCCTTTCACTCATGAATGGCTCAACAGCGCTTTTAAACTTGCCATGACGGATAATCTGTGGTTCAACATCCAGCTTTTCAAGCGCTTTTTTGTAGAACATAATTTCGGAACGCAGGCCGAGCCACTCCACCATCCCCTCGGGGTTAAGGTAGATGCTGTCGGCTACAGAGGCCAGGTAGTATGCTTTTTGGCTATAGGTATCACTATAGCTAACAACAAACTTACCCGACTCCTTAAATTCCCTCAGGGCCTCACGGATTTCGCCGGTTGTTGCAGCACCAGCATTGACCACGTCAAACTCCAGCAAAATTCCCTTAATTCTTGGGTCATCCTTTGCCTTGGCAATTGCTTTTAGTATCTCATTAAGGCCAAGGTTTTTCTGGGGTTCGAAAGTTGCCAGGTCGAGTGTTTCAAAGGGGTTGCTGCTTGCCCTATCAACAATCTCGTTTTTTAAATCCATGTAAAGAATAGAGTTGTCCTTTACCTCAACAGCTTTATCGGCTGATGAAACCATGCTGCCGGCAATACCCATCATTATCAAAAATATCAGAAGAAACGACAGCAGCACGCCAACTATGGTGGCAAGCAAGTATTTAAAAAAACTTTTCATGATACAGGTTTTTTAGATGATTACTACTAAAAGTTGAATTTTCAGATTTGCTCTGCAAACAGGCATTCCACCTTTTAAAACTCAAACTTATAAAAAGTTATCAAAACAAGCATAAAATATGAAGCAAAAAAACAAAAGTGTAGCTGTAGTGGGTTTGTCAATGTTGCCGAGCTCGTGCGGAAAAATCATCTGTTGTTTGAGCTAATCAGCCAGGCGTAAAGCCTGTGTATGCCTACTCAGCAAATTTTTAGTTAATGGAAAAATTAACCAATCGCCCCTGAGCTAAAGTTTGGGGTAGCTGCTATGCGACAACTGAACTTCATTGTTTTAGTAGGACGGAAAGAATGGAAGGTAGGTAGTAAAGATTTATCCGCGAAGTTTATAGCACTGCCTCAAAAACTTGGCTTATGGGTTGTATTCCTTCATGAGCGATAAAATACGCTTCCCTGCTTCATCGGCATCAAGGCCAAAGGCCATAATTCCCTCCTGGTGACCAGCCATGACCAGCACTCTGGTTTTACGGAGATCGGTTTGTCTGTATAGCCTTTTGATTTCCATGGCCATTTGGGGAGTCCCGTACTCGGCATTAGACAGCGTTGTGGGCACTTTCCCGATAATCCGCTTCCAAAGTTCAAGGTTGTGAATGTGGAACACCGCCTTAATTGCCTTATCGCACTGGTAAAGTGCGGCATGGGTAAGCGATTCGGAAGAAGCAATAACCGGGCCTTTGGCCTCCACCCAGTTACGCCCAATGCTGAAATCTGTAACCAGCGTGTAGTGCATGGTGGTAAGCTCGGTAAGTTGTCCTGTTCCTGAGCCTGTAATGACGAACTGGTTGTGAAGGTAACGCTTGCTCAGGTTTCCAAAACCAACCCCGTTACAATCCACTCCAACCAGACCTTTGTTGTAGAGTATGCAACGCCAACGGTTCAAGTCGGCAACCGCTTCGTAGGGAAGAGGGTCGGCGTTAACCCAGCTGCACCTGAATTTAATAATGCCCTTCTCGTTCAATAGTTGAATTTTTCAGGAAAAACTTTCTTTATGCCAGCAGGTAAGGGCTTGCAAATTCCCCGTTCGGTAATAATCCCGGAAATTAATCGGGCGGGTGTAACATCGAAGGCAAAGTTGGCGGCAGGGCTTTCATCAGGGCAAACCAGCACGTTTTGAAGCCTGCCATCCAGCCAGCCACCAACGTACCGCACCTCATCGGGATGGCGCTGCTCGATGGGTATCTGCGAAAGCCCGTCGCTGAGCGACCAGTCGAAGGTGGATGAAGGCGCTGCAATGTAAAATGGAACCCCGTTGTCGTGGGCAGCAAGAGCTTTAAGGTAGGTACCAATTTTGTTGGCAGCATCGCCGTTGGTGGTGATACGGTCAGCACCGGTTAACACCAAATCCACCAACCCATGCTGCATGAGGTGTCCTCCAGTGTTATCGGCTATCACCGTGTGGGTAATTCCCTCGTTGAGCAGTTCCCATGCAGTAAGCGATGCACCCTGGTTGCGTGGCCGGGTTTCGTCAACCCAAACATGCAGCCTTACACCCCTTCGCCATGCCTCGTAAACGGGAGCCAGGGCTGATCCATAATCGGTAAAAGCCAGCCATCCTGCATTGCAATGGGTTAGAATATTGACCACTCCGCCATTCTTGTTGCGGGCAATGTCCTCAATTAAACCTACTCCCTCCAGCCCAATTTTCCGACAGCAACCAGCATCGTCTTCGGCAATATCTATAGCCGTTTGACGTGCAATGGCCACCCTATCGTCGGGATTCTCAACCCCTGCAAGAACTTCCAGCTGCCTTTCAACCGCCCATCTCAGGTTTACGGCAGTAGGACGTGTTTTAATCAGCTTTAAGGCACACTTCTCCAACGCCTCCTGAAAATTGACAAGGTTTCTTTGCTCCCACACTGCAAGGTAGATCCCAAAGGCTGCCGCTACGCCAATTAAGCCGGCTCCCCTAAGGTGCATTTCGGAAATTGCCCGTAGTAACCCATCAAAGCTTTCAATAGGCTCAACTACAAACCGATGGGGCAGGTATCGCTGGTCAATTATTTTAACGCATGGGCTGCTGCCATCCTCCAGCCATATCGTCCGATAGTTAACTCCGTTTACCTTCAACTCTTTCTTTCGCTAATGGGTTAAGGAGGGCTTATCCACTCTCATAAGCACCACCAAATTTAAACTAATGGCAAATTTACCCAAAAACGCGTTAATAAATTGGAATGAAATTGCTTATCAGAAAATCGTGGGGTTCCTTCATGGCGTTGGTATAATGTATCATTGCCTTAACATTCAAAATAGCATGATTCATAAAAAATTGAACCTCTTTTAGGTCAAAAGGTTATATTTTAAAGGTAATTTTACATTTTTTAAAAATCTGCTGGCCATTTGCAGCAGGTAAATTGGATTTAAAAAGGTACAAAGGCTAAGCCAACATGAACAAGCGTATTTTCATACTGATAATTATAGACCTGATGTTGATACTGGTAGCTTTCTACCTATCGGTACTGCTGAAAGGGGTAAGTTTTGCCAGCTACCTGGAGAGCTACCAGAATGCACTTCTGCTCTTTGCCCTGATATGGATTGCAACGTCAATAGTTTTCGAGAAGTATGTGTTTACAACCCATTCGGCCCGAAAAATATCAGCAAATATTATTAAATCAAACCTCCTGGCATTTGCCGTTGTAACTTTTCTCATATACTTCACCCGGTCCGACAGGTACTCCCGGTTTATCGTGTTCAACACCATTCTGATGGTAACCCTGCTGGAGCTATTCATATACAACCTTTGGGCCGGATTAAAGCGAATCAGGGTTATCCCCGATAATTTGCTGGGGATGATTGAGCGGAGCGTAAAGCGTCGTACCCCGCCCATCCAAACAACCAGGGCACCCAACCCCATGAGGGTTGAGCTGATTAAGCGAACGTTACAAGCAGAATTTGGGAACGAGGTTTACGAGTACCTGAATACCAACACCCGATTATTTGATGATAAAACGCTGATAGTGTCCACCACTACCCCATTCAACATTATAAACCAACCCGATGGCTATTTCGACACCCTAATCAACCTGAAACGAACAAACGACATTCGCAGGATTAACAAGTTTTTTGAGGCAGTTAACCAGAAGCTGCCACGGGGTGGAATATTCGTTTGCATGGCCGAAACGCAGGAGCAGCGCAAAAAGCGAATACTTTCAAAGTTTCCCCCGGTGATAAATTGGATATACTACTTCTTCGACTACGTAGTTAAAAGGGTTTTCCCGAAGTTCTCGCTAACCAAGGGTATCTACTTTTTTCTGACTCGAGGTGAAAACCGCGTGATTAGCAGGGCAGAACTGCTGGGGAGGCTATACTCCTGCGGCTTTTACGTAAATAACGAGACCGAAATAGAAAAGCTACAATACGTAGTGGCCATCAAGAACCGAAAGCCCTTTTTCGACGAGGAACCAACCTACGGTCCCATTATCAAGCTTCGCAGGGTAGGAAAGAACGGGAAAATTATCAGGGTGTATAAATTCCGGACCATGCACCCCTACTCCGAATACCTGCAGGAGTATATTTTCAACCTGCATAACCTGGAGGAGGGCGGCAAGTTTCGAAACGACTTTAGGGTATCAACCCTTGGTGCAGTAATGAGAAGATTATGGATAGATGAGCTGCCCATGATTACAAACCTTTTTCGTGGTGAGCTTAAGATAGTTGGCGTTCGACCCCTTAGCGAGCAATACTTCAACCTCTACACACCCGAGCTGCAGGAACGCCGGATAAAGTATAAACCGGGTTTGGTTCCACCGTTCTACATGGACAATCCCAAAACGCTGGAGGAGATAATGGCCTCGGAGGTAAAGTACCTTGATGCCTACGATAAACATCCTTTGTTTACCGACATACGCTACCTATTCGGGGCTGCCTACAACATAATTTTCAAAAAGTACCGCAGCAGCTAGGTGCTTAAAACCCAAAGCAAACACCTGCTCTAAACTCTGTATGCCTGCCCGCCATGACGCCGTATGCTGGCAGCCAGCTATATAAGTAGCACCCCAACAGGTTTTTAATACCGGCTAGGTCTAACGAGGGGGTTGCCCCTTCCCTGCTCTCGTTGCCGCACGGTTGGCTTCGGCGAGCTCTCCGCCAGCTGGCGATTACCGCAAGGCCATCTTCTACACACTGCATAATCCTTTTTTTCGTTTTTAAGCAAATGGGAGGGGGTTATGCTCATAAATCAGAAAAATCGCATAAAATAAGCTTCGGAATCCATAAAGCAGACCTTCATCAAGCTAAAAACATATAAAAACTACCTGCAATAAGTCAAAGAACGATTTTTATAATTCCTTTTTTCTCCTTTAAAATCATAAAAAAACGGCAGAAATTGCATAGCTCTGAATCCGTGGGGTGTAGTTCAACATGGACTCCTCGTTGGGTCTTTCAGACCGTTCAGAGTTCTATTTATTGGCTGTAGGCTTTATTTTTTTCTTTGAGTTTATACATTTTAAATATACCTACAATGGGTATAATTATTATTAATAAAAAAAATAGAATTATTGAAGTTATTGTTAGGCTTCTTGAAAAATCATTTATAATTGTAATAATCATAAATGAAATAAATACTGATATGACAAACTTTAAGGAGTTAATAATATTAATACCTATTTTATATAAAGATTCATAGTTATTGTTTGATACTTCTATTGGGAAATTGAATATTCTTGGATGTTTACTCAAGATTGATAAAATTATGTATGTAAAAATACCCGTACAGAATAAAACAATAATAACTGCATTGCTATTTTCGTATGAATCAAAATGTTGTTTGCTACTACCTATCCTTATGAATAGGTAGTAGCAGAAAGATAGAAGCAAAAAGCCAATTGTTGATATCTCAAACAACCATCCTATAACTGTTTTTCTCTTTTTATAAACAGGTCTGTTTTCCATATTTATTGTTGGTTGTATGTTAATTTCAAATTTCTTGCAATAATTTGTTTCAAGTTATCAATATTAACATTTTCAAAATCACTTGGATACTCTTTTCTTAGAGTACAAATGAAATCGCAGCCTCATGCCTACTTTTTAACAGCAACGCTCATTACTCGCATCTATAAGTTTATAACGCATAATCCAGCCGGATTATTCTTTTACTAATTCCTACCCACTACTTTTTCCCTACACTACCACACGAGAGGTCTCTTGCGGTAGCGGTGAGCATTCATTCTCTGAAACATATTTCTGACCACTTTTTATTATACCGATTAAGTCGGTGGCTTTTGTCATTTTTTGTTTCATTCGTCAAATTGCACCATAACGGCTGATGGTATGGTGTCGTGCTGGATTACGAGGCGATTTCCTATCAGTTTACACCGATTTATTTTACGAGCCACGAACCTTCGCAAACTCCTGAAACCCGCATGCACTATACCATGTGTTGTAGGGCGTAATTATTTGGTTTTCAATTCATTTAGTTTTCTTTTAGTACTCTCAATAAAATACTTAATTTCATTAGAATCATTCTGCATAATCTTACACTTTTTATTTGGAGCATCTGTCTGTGTATTATAAAAATCACTGGGTAATTCACTCCATGGAATATTTGATTCCTTCTTTAATTTTTGAATCACTTTATCATTCGATATATAAACTCTTGTCTCCTCTAAAACCTGGCTCCATGAAACATAAGTTTTTGTGTAATAAAAAAATGGTTTATTGTCCCAAAATAAAACTTCTTCAATTAAATGAGAAAACGCTCCACCTTCGTCACTCATATTGTATTTCCTAATCAAAAAAGTATCAACAGTATTATGATAGATGAAAAACTTTTCAATAGATGCAAATGTCGCTTCTTTCATTTCCTCTTCAGTCGGTTTATATGAATTATCAATTTCAATAATTTTAATGTTCTCTATCTGCTTATTTATTATTTTCCCATATTGATTGCGAATCGTGGAAATTTCTCGTATCGTATCAATGTCTTGAGCAAATAATCCGCTTATACATATAAGTATTAAAAGGATCAAATAATAAATCCTCATTTTGTATTTTTTAATCATAGTTTCAATGCCGAGTGTTCATTTTTATGCCCTACAACGGTTGACAATATGGCCAATAAGGGATTGCGGGCGATTTCCTATCAAGATACACGAAAGGTTGAAGCGGGCAAAAAACCTTCGCATTGCACTGAAACCCTTATTGGCTATATTGTGTGTTGTGCGCTGCCTATTCTTTTATGTTCTCTTTTTGGGAATCTTTATTGACATCAGACTTTTCAATTTCTGCTAATGAATAATCAATTATGATATTATTCTTTAACGCAAATGAAAGATTGTCAGTAAGCTCTGTTGGGGTTTGATAAATATTATCAATTATGGAAGTGTCAGCCGTTCCATAATTTACTAATACTGTACTATTTAAATATTCCATAATCATAAATCATAAGTGTCACAAAGTTAATATTTAATTTTCATGTTTCCAACCTTCAAAGACTCTTTGGTCTTCCGTCGCAGTTCTTGTCAAAGGTGGCAATCCTGGTTGATTAATTTGTATTTGCTTTTTAGTAATTACTCCTTCGCTTACAAAAACATCAGTTCCGCCATGAATACTTTCTATTAGTGCTCGTCTAAATGAATAATTCAATGTGTTTTGGTTTCCTAATAGAACATTTGGATCATATCTATTTGATAATTCCAATTTGCTATGGATACTATCATAAACTGCTTTAATCTTTTTGTAGAAATCCATTGACGGTGTTTCTATATTAAGTCCTAAATCATCTCTTGCTTCTCTACGATAAATTGGATAATCGTGGCTACCAGAGTCAGAGCAGAGAAATGAAACTATTTTTTTTATTTTCTTTTTATCGTTAAAATTCTGTTTTAATAATTTCTCTGCAAGCATTTGAATCTGTGAGCGTGAACGGAATACATTGCCAATAACAATCGGATGTATTTTGTCCGCTAAAACATTGAATATCCTTGTCATATCATTTTGATTAGAAATATTCAATTCTTGTTTTGCATAATCAAAAAATCCTTTTATTGATTCTACACTAACTGGTACTCTTGCTTGTGGATTTTGAGGAAATGCAGGATTTTGTGGATTCAATGGACTGTTTAAACTTGGGTCAATCGGGCCGAGAGTAGCTTGTTTACTCATTATTATTTTATTCGCGCCCAGACTTATCAAAGTACCAGCACTATGAGCTTTTGCTGTAATAATCACCTCGTAGGATTTACAAAATTGCTTAATCAAGTTTATCAAACTCCAAGCTGCCATCGTATCTCCACCACGTGTATAGAGAAACAATGATATTTTCTCAGGAAGATTAAATTTATCAAGATGGTCAACGAAGTAATCTTGCATTTCAGAAGAAATTTGCGTTTCAAGATTTGGTCTGTCACCTGTGATAAATACTAAGAGTTTTGAGTTTCTTTCTTTCTCAATCTCTTTGTAAAGTTGTAATCTGTCTTTAAGCATAGTATTTAATTTTTGTAGGGTGTCTTTTTAGGTTGCGCACAACGTCTTATTTACACAACCAATATACAACATTCGTAAATACAAAATTTAAAACTTGCTTAAAACCACCTTTGGGTTTACTCTCGGTATCGAAAGATAAAATACATGGTATCATTATGTTAAGTTAATAACTATTTAAGAAAAATTAGTTGCGTTTACGAATGTTTTGATTAAGGTGGGTTCTAAAAATTAACTTCGTTGAGCTCGCAAGCTCGGTT
>Ga0208459_1000913_pt1 | contig 29627 bp, 19 predicted proteins | sample AD_UKC087_MetaG_FD_184433 | JGI IMG/M metagenome (GOLD analysis project Ga0208459, IMG submission 184433) | Active sludge microbial communities of municipal wastewater-treating anaerobic digesters from USA - AD_UKC087_MetaG (SPAdes) (version 2) | ecosystem: Engineered > Bioreactor > Anaerobic >... | reverse complement strand
CAGGACCTTCCAGGAGCAGTTCGAACGCTTCATCAGCAGCTTCCGGGGAGCTAACGTAGCCAACAAGCCCTCGACCCTGATGCGTAATGAGAAGTGGGCAAAAGCCTTATATAAGCGTGAGGCTCCCACTATCCAGGATGCGATGCAGATGATCGGCTTCTATGTCAGGCACATCTATGGCGAGACCGAGCATGGCGGACTGGAAGGCAAAACACCTTGGCAGGTATTCAGTTCCGCACTGGTGCCGGAAGAGCGGATGCTCAGGCCGGATAAGCTGAACTTCATGATGCTGGCTACCGAGCGCAAGTCAGTTAGAAACGATGGTATAGTATTTAACAAGCTGCTCTACTGGCACATCGCCTTGATGGACAATATCGGCAAGCCGGTGATCATCAGATACGACTATGCCGAGGCGAGGTGGATACTGGTCTACGATACTAAAGACAACTTCATCTGCCAGGCAGAGCTAAGACGCAGCCAGCATCCTTTCATCCACATCGATAAGAACAACCCGATCTCGCATCAGTCCCTCAAGAAGGAATACACGCAGATCAAGAAGCTGAGGAAGCTCACCGAAGAGGCTGCCAGAGATTTCGTACTGCATAATCAAGAGTCTGTGGATCAGCTGCTTGAGCCTTATGTGCAAGCCACTCTGACCGCAGCCAATCCGACCTTCAAGCAAAACAACATGATCAGTGCACCCGAGCCTGAGGCTCAAGACCGCATCGAGGAGATGGAGCAGGAACTGGTTAAGGACCTGCCGGAATTAGAGTTCATTGCTCCTGAAGAACAGAACTTCGGAGCAGAGAAACCAACCGAAATTGAAACTTTTGAAGATACATCAACTGCCGATCCTGATCCTGAAGAGCAGGACGATGATGATGACGAGAGCTTCTACAGCATGCTGAAAAAGACCGGTATAATCAAATAAGGAGGATAAATGAAACCTAACAAGCTCGTGCAAATCAAGAACGTTACCAGGGCTGATGCCTGCATCCAATTCCTGATGAACCGCCCCAAGACCGAGATGGTAGGCTTGGGCCTGATCTACGGCAAGCCCGGCCTGGGCAAGACCACCTATGCCAGCCGCATCGCCTTCATGCGAGGCTACATCTATATGCGGCTGGAATCTACCACCACACCCAAGTCCTTTGCAGTCGATCTGATGACCGCTCTATACCGCCGCTTCGGACTTGGTGAGTTCATCCCCAGCGGCACCACCAACAACATCTTCAAGTACTGCCTGAAGCTCCTGGATGACAATCCGGAGACAGTAATCGTGATCGATGAGATCGACTATGCCTTCAAGCATGACCGGCTCTTGGGTTCCATCCGGGATATAGTGGACGTCACCCTAACCATCGTGGTCCTGGTCGGGATGCAGGATGCCCGAAACAAGCTGGCAGCCATCAACCGCCACTACTTCGACCGCTGCAACTACTTCTACGAGTTCAAGAAAGTAGGCAAGGACGACATCCGCAAGATCGCCAAGGAAGTGATGGAGATACCTGTGGATGAGTCGGTGGTGAACAAGATCGACTTCAACTGCGAAGGCAATCTTCGCAAAGCTGTGAAGATCATGTACATCATCGAGCGGGCCAAGGCCACCAACCCCCAACTCTCCATCGCCGACCTCGATCTGGGGAGAGATCTATGACCGCCAGAGACCTCGTATTGAACTTCGTAAATCAATACAATAAGCCCTTCGATTCGACTTTGATCGCCAATATGACAGGACTGGAGATCAAGGAAGTTGAGCCTATCATAAGCGAGCTGCTGCAGAACAATACCATTAAGTTAGCCAGCAAGCGGGAGCCCATCTATGCCCGTAGTAATCGCTTCAGCACCAATGTGGACAAACAGATACGTCCTAACTGGCATCTCGATCCCCAGGCTGCTTTAGCCTTGATCAATCTGATCGAGCAGGGCAGCTACTCATCGATCAGAAGCATCGCCGAAGCCTTTGGGAGAAGCCGTCAGTTGGTCTTCGTCTATCTGGAAGCTCTGGCCTCGGCAGGTGTGATCGGCGTTAACCAATATGGTTACTGCGTGTTAACTAAGAAGGACATCGGCAAGGTTGCCATCAAAATCAAACGCGGCATCCTCAAGGATCTGCTCTCACACTGTGCCGAACTGCGTAAGGAGCAGAGACTGCAAGAAGAGTTGGATGCCTGGCATCTCAAGTTGGAAGGCCCGGATCCGCTGGAAAAGGAGATGGAAGTTTTTGATAGTAACAACTCAAAAATGATTGGGTTGCTGAAGTCTAAGACCACGCAATAGCTTGCCAAACAGATAGATAGATAAGAGAAGAGGACAAAGTGCTTGACATTTTCAGCATATTCATGTTGGTGGCAGATATTGAAAAATGAGCACCTTAGGTGTAGTAAAGCAATTGTCAGGATGCAATTTTTCATACTGGGTAAGGTTGGTAAAAGAGAAAAGAATAGATGTGAGGGCTGTGGGTGAGCCCACTGTCCTTTGGTCTATCTCTCTAGAGGAGATTTCGGATGAACGTATTTGAATTGAAAGAGAAGCTAATCGCTGATTACAGCTCTTTCGTGAAAGGCTTCATCACTATCAAGGATGAAGCGATCAAGAGAATAGTGTCCGATGAACTGAGCGCAGGCATACTCTGGCCGGAGCCACTACTTCAACTTAGTCCTTTCTTTACTCTAGGTGATCAGATAGACCAACTAATTTCACAAGGAATCTTACATCCAGACTGCGCCAAGATATTTAGAATCAAAGCGGATAAAAGCGATTTCGGTAAGGCGATACAGCTTTATTGGCATCAATCAGAAGCCATCAAGCAAGCCAATAAAAGCCTTAATTACGTACTCACAACCGGGACTGGTTCTGGAAAGAGCTTGGCCTATATCATTCCCATCGTCAATCACATCCTCAAAACCGGTAGCGGGAAAGGCGTAAAAGCAATCATCGTCTATCCTATGAACGCACTGGCTAACAGCCAGGAAAAAGAACTGGAAAAGTTCCTGGAATTTGGCTTCCCGACATCTGAACGCCCAGTCAGCTTCAAGCGCTATACAGGCCAGGAATCAGATGAACAGAAACGGGAGATATGCGCGAATCCTCCGGATATAATCCTCACCAACTACGTAATGTTGGAACTTATCCTCACCCGTCCTGATGAAGCCCCGCTGGTAAAAGCGTGTAATAATCTGAAATTTATGGTCTTGGATGAGTTACATACCTATAGGGGACGGCAGGGAGCTGATGTTGCCATGCTGATCCGTAGAACAAAGGAAGCAACCAAGGCAACAGAAATAATTAACGTAGGCACCTCAGCCACTATGTCCAGCAGTGGTGATCTCAATAAACAGCAGGAGGAAATCTCTCGAGTAGCTTCCTTGCTTTTTGGCAGTCCTGTATTTCCAGAGAATGTCATTTCGGAGTCACTGCAGCGAGTAACCACCGAATATGATTTCCAGCAGCCAGATAACCTCAATTCACTTAAACATTCGATAAATGATGCTTTGGCGATCCAGGAGCTGAGTTTTGAGCAGTTCCGTATTAACCACCTAGCTTCCTGGATAGAAACTACTTTTGGACTCAATACTGATCCCAATTCCGGCAGACTAATCCGATCAACCCCCCGGAGCATATCAGGTGACAAAGGTGGCACCCGAGAGCTTAGTAGCCTCACTGGAATTGACACCGAAACCTGCTCCACGGCCATTCAGAGAATGCTGATGCTTGGATTTATGACGATCAATCCTGCCAACGGTCTTCCCAGTTTTGCCTTCCGTCTGCATCAGTTTATCAGTCGGGGTGATACAGTCTACGCCTCTTTAGATGAGCCGGAGATTAGGCATCTCACACTTCAAAGGCAGATCTATGTGCCGAGTAGTAATAAGACCAAGATTCTACTCCCTCTCTCTTTTTGCCGGCACTGTGGTCAGGAATTTTACACCGTGCTTCGAAGCTTTGATGATGAAACTGAGTTACCCAAGTACAGCCCCAGAGATCTGGGTGATCTCCTCACTGATGAAAACCAGGAAGCTGGATTCCTCTTTGATCCACTTAATGCCTCTGAGGAGAAGATCATTGAAGACTTCCCTTCTGAATGGAAAGATCAAAATGGCAAGGTACTATACAATCGCAAAGAATATCTTCCCAAACCGGTTGACGTAGCTCCAAACGGGTTGGAGTCGAACCAAGGCAGGCGTTTTCTCTATCTTACAGCTCCTTTCCGCTATTGCCCTCACTGTGGAGTATCTTTTGCCCCCAATCAGCGCAGTGATTTCGCCAAACTTTCAGCATTGGGGACGGAGGGTAGAAGCACCGCTACCACGATTCTATCGCTCTCCGCAGTCCGCCATTTGCGTCAGATGGATCTGGAAGACAAGGCAAAGAAACTACTCAGTTTCACCGATAATCGTCAAGATGCGTCTCTTCAAGCAGGACATTTTAACGATTTTATCCAGGTGGGAATACTCCGTGGAGGACTGTATAAAGCGCTTTACAACAAGGGAAACGAGGGTATAAGGCATAGTGAACTTACGCAATGGGTTTTTAACAGCCTCAATCTATCCTACGATGAATACAGCTCCAATCCAACAGCCCTAAAAGGTGTGGCTAAGGTCGAGACTGACCGGGCTTTGCGCAATGTGCTGGGTTACCACCTATATCGGGATTTGAGACGAGGTTGGCGAGTTACCGCGCCAAATCTCGAGCAGACTGGATTGCTGGAAATCGACTACCTATCCGTCCAGGATTTGGCTGAGGATCAGGATCAATGGTCAAGTTGTCACCCCGCTTTATCGCAGACTGATTCTGCTACCAGATTATCGGTCCTCAAGGTCTTACTGGATTGGATGAGAAGAGGTCTTGCGATCAAAGTATCATATCTCGATCCGCGAGACCAAGAACAATTAGTTCAACAAAGCCAACAACGTCTGATCCCGCCTTGGGGCTTCGATGAAAATGAACTGCCTCGAAACCTTACTTATGCATCTGTGCTGTATCCCCGCTCGCGGAAGCCTGGTAAAGACGATGGCAATGATGTGTTCTTATCTACCCGTAGTGGCTTTGCTCAGTATCTGAGACGATCCAACACCTTCGCGCAGCACAATTCAAAGCTCAGCCTCGAAGAAACCCAGACTATTATTGAGAACCTCTTGTCAGGTCTGGAGACCTATGGCTTAATCGAGTGTGTAAAGCAAGACAGTGACGGTGTCCCAGTCTACCAATTGGTAGCAGATTCTATTCTATGGAAAGTCGGTGACGGTACTAAAGGTTATTATGATCCAATACGCCAACCCTCAGAATCCCTGGAAGGCCAGCCGGTCAATCAGTTCTTCAAAGAGTTCTATCAACTTGTAGCGCTATCAACCATGGGGTTGGAATCGCGAGAGCATACTGCCCAAGTATCCTATGATGAACGCGAACGCAGGGAAGAGGACTTTCGCAGTGGAGGCCTTCCCATCCTTTACTGCTCGCCAACCATGGAGCTGGGGATCGATATCTCACAGCTAAATGTGGTAAATATGCGTAACGTTCCACCTACGCCTGCAAATTACGCCCAAAGAAGTGGCAGAGCAGGTCGCAGCGGACAACCAGCTCTGATCTTCAGTTATTGTTCCACCGGTAGTCCCCACGATCAGTATTTCTTCAAACGTCCGCAGAATATGGTTTCCGGAGCTGTTGCCACTCCCCAGATCGACATTGCCAATGAAGATATGTTGCGTTCTCACATCCATGCAATCTGGTTATCCGAAGCTAAGCTTAAATTGGGCACGGCATTGACCGAAGTTATCGATACATCCGGACAACCACCTAGTTTGGAATTATTACCCACGGTCTTGAGTGCCCTTAATGATTTGGGAGTTAAAACCCGAGCCCTGAAAAGATCAGAGTTGATCGTCTATAATATTTCCGAACACCTTGAAAACTCGGTCTGGTACACATCGGATTGGCTGAGCGATATTTTCAATCAGATCCCTCATCAATTTGAACAAGCCTGTGATCGTTGGCGTGGTCTTTATAGAGCCGCCCTCAAACAGCAGGATATCCAAAACAAGATCAGACTGGATGCCAGCCGTTCAGATCGGGACAAGAAACAAGCACAACGCCTCAGGTTAGAGGCCGAATCACAACTAGATATCCTGACCAGCGCCCAAGGAGCCATCCAATCTGACTTTTATAGCTATCGCTACTTTGCTTCAGAAGGCTTCTTGCCCGGATACAACTTTCCTCGCTTACCCCTGTCAGCCTTCATTCCAGGGAGAAGGGTAAAGAGTGGTAGGGATGAATACGTTTCCCGACCCAGGTTCCTGGCGATCACCGAATTTGGGCCCCGTTCTTTTGTATATCATGAGGGTTCCAGATATATCATCAATCAGGTGATTATGCCCGCTCAGGAAGATCCCAATGGTGTGGCGACCACAGAAGCCAAACTTTGTCCTGTGTGTGGCTATCTGAACCTGGACAAATTGGATAGTGTATGTGATAACTGTAAGAGCCAACTTGAAGCACCAATACCCAATCTGTTCAGATTGCAGAATGTCGTAGCCAAGCGACGGGACCAGATCAACTGTGATGAAGAAGAGCGCTTGAGACTTGGCTTTGATGTGCGCACTACCATGCGTTTTGCCACCAGACAGGGTAACCTGGCCTGCATTCAAGCAGACCTTAAGCGTGGAGATGAGCTGATAGCCAAACTCACCTATGGTGACTCGGCAACCCTGTGGCGTATCAACATGGGTTATCGTAAACGCAGGGCTGGAGAACCTGAAGGTTTCTGGTTGGACACGGAACGTGGATACTGGGACAAGCGTCCTGGCGATGATGAAGACGATGACGATTCTCCCCTGAGCAAGAATAAGATATTGGTACGGCCCTTTGTTAGTGATACCAAGAACTGCCTGCTCTTCGAGCCACGATTCGAGTTAAATGACACCATCATGGCTTCGCTACAATCAGCTTTGAAAAACGCTATCCAACAAGTATTTGAGCTAGAAGACAGTGAACTATCAGCGGAGCCGCTGCCCTCCAGAGATAATCGTAAATCAATTCTCTTCTACGAGTCAACTGAAGGTGGGGCCGGTGTCCTGAAACAAGTGCTGGATGCCGATAACTTCAAGCGTGTCATCAAATCAGCGATTGCATCCTGCCATTATAATTGTGAGAACTTTGCTGATCTGAAGAGGGCACCAAACTCTAAGGAAGACTGTGAAGCTGCTTGCTACGATTGTCTGCTTAGCTACACCAATCAAACTGACCATGCCCTACTGGACCGGAAGGCTATAATCGATCATCTGATCACTTTATTGGCTTCCGAATTTTCACGCTCTTCCGGCCCCGTTTCCCGGAAGGATCTATACGAACAACTTAAAAGACTGGCCGGGTCAGAGCTTGAGCTACAATGGCTGGATTTCATTTACACGGGTGGTTACATCCTGCCCACATCAGCTCAGCAGCTTCTTGAAGGGCACCAGGCAAGGTCAGACTATATGTATGGCCCTAATTTAGTGATCTTTATCGACGGCCCCGTACATGATGATCCAAACCAGCAAGCCAAAGATAAAATGCTAATGCAACAGATTGAAGATATCGGACGCTACCATGTCATTCGCTTCCGCTATGACGATAACTGGCAAGCGATAATCGATGCCAATGCCAACGTATTTGGCGCTAAGGCAACTATATGACACAGCTTGCCACATCGCCATCGTGCCGTTTCCCCATTGGATCACTGGTCAACACTCGAGGTAGGGAATGGATCGTTCTGCCTGATTCTAGTGCTGAATTGCTTGTCGTCAAGCCCCTGGGCGGTAGTGATGAAGAGATAACCGGGATTCTGACCAGTCTGGAAGAGGTCACGTCCGCCACTTTCAAGCTTCCCGATCCTTCTCAGCTTGGTGATTATCAATCCTGCAAGTTGCTCAGGGACGCCCTGCGCCTGGGATTCCGCAACAGCGCAGGGCCTTTTCGTAGTTTTGGCAGACTGGCAGTCGATCCCCGACCCTATCAGTTGGTACCCTTGATGATGGCGCTGAAACTCAATCCTGTACGCCTTCTGATCGCTGACGACGTCGGTATCGGTAAAACTATAGAAGCATGTCTGATCGCACGTGAATTGATCGACCGAGGTGAAGTATCCAGGCTTTGCGTTCTCGCCCCTCCGCACTTGGCTGAGCAGTGGCAGAATGAGCTAAGTACCAAATTCCACATTGATGCGGAACTCGTGTTGGGCAGCACTGTGAAACGTTTGGAGCGCAATTGCAGGCAGAATCAATCCATCTTTGAGGTCTATCCATACACCGTTGTTTCCATAGATTTCATCAAGAGCGACAGGCACAAAGATGAATTCCTGCGCACGGCCCCGGAACTGATTATCGTGGATGAAGCCCACACCGCCAGCTTCGATGATGCTCGCAACAGCTCCCGTCATCAGCGATACGACCTGGTAAAGAAACTGAGTAAAAACACCAGCCGGCATTTGATCTTGGTAACTGCTACTCCCCATTCCGGAAATGAATCGGCCTTTCGTTCCCTGCTTGGCCTGCTCAATACCTCCATCAACGATTTTCCCACAGACCTCACCGGAGCAGGCAACGAGAAATACCGGCGTGTGATAGCCCAACATTTCATCCAAAGACGCCGCATCGACATAGAATACTTTCTGGATGAAAAGACCGAGTTCCCCATTCCAGAGACTAAGGAACAGAGCTACAAACTCTCCCAACCCTACCATGATCTCTTTAATCAAGCTCTGGATTATGCACGGGAGATAGTAAAGGATACTGGAGGTGGGTCTCACCGTCAGCGTGTTCGGTGGTGGTCTGCTCTGGCATTGTTAAGGGCGTTGGCATCCAGCCCAGCAGCAGCGGCTGCCACCATGCGCAATCGCAGCGCAACTCTATCCACTGAAACAGAATCCGAAGCCAATGAACTGGGACGACGCCAGATCATGGACCTGGATGACCGCGATAGCACTGATGCCTCAGATCTGCTTCCCGGCAGCGATTCCTATACCGAAGCCGATGAAAACACCCTCAGCAGGCGCAAATTACTGGCCATGGCCAAATCAGCTGATGCCTTGGTTGGTGAGCAGGATAACAAGCTGCTTGACCTGATTAAACCTCTCAAGGACCTGATCAGAGAAGGCTTTAGTCCCATTGTCTTCTGCCGCTTCATCCAGACTGCGGATTATCTTGCCGAGCAGCTTCGGGAGCGCCTGCCCAAGTCGGTCCAGATCATGTCTATCACGGGTATGTTGCCTCCGGAAGAAAGGGAACTGCGGGTCAGGGAACTCTCAGAGTATCCCAACCGCATCCTGGTCTGCACTGATTGTCTCTCCGAGGGGATAAACCTTCAGGGTCATTTTGACGCTGTGATCCACTACGACCTCAGTTGGAATCCCACCCGCCATGAACAGCGGGAAGGCCGGGTTGACCGCTTTGGCCAGCCTAAACCCAAGGTGCGCATGATCACCTATTTTGGAATGGACAACCAAATCGATGGCATCGTCCTGGATGTACTTTTGCGCAAGCATAAACAGATCAAGTCCTCCCTGGGAATCTCCGTTCCGGTTCCAGCCGATACTGAAGCAGTGGTGGAAGCCATCTTTGAGGGGCTCCTCCTACGTGAAAAGTCAGGTACCAGTGATCAAATGCTGATTGCTGGATTTGATGAGTTCTTTGCCGACAACAAAACGAACCTCCACGACGCTTGGGAAAATGCCAAAGACAAGGAGAAGCGCAGCCGCACCATGTTTGCCCAGGAAGCCCTCTCCTCCAGAGTGGATGAGATAAAAGCAGAGTTGGAATCCATCCGTGATTCCATCGGTTCACAGCTTGATATCCAAGGCTTTATCAAACAGTGCCTGCTCCGTTATAAAGCTGTGATCAGGGAAGTAAAGGATAAACTGGAGATCGATCTGACCCCTGTGCCCAAACTGGTAAGAGAAAACTGTGGCTATCTGCCCGACAAGGTCTCAGTGAAATTCGATCTGCCGGTACAGGAAAAGGAAATCTACCTCTCACGCACCCACCCGATAGTTGAGGGGCTCGCAGATCTGGTGATGAATACCGCTCTGGATGAAGGGAATAGCCACTCCATCGCCAGCCGCTGCGGAGTGATCAGAACCAAGTCCGTCGAGCGCAAAACCACCCTGCTCCTCATCCGCTATCGCTTTCATTTGAATCAGGTAATCGAGGACGACACTTACCGCAGCCTAGTGGAAGACTCCCAAGTCCTGGCTTTTACAGGTTCTCCGGACGGCCCACAATGGCTTTCTGAGCAAGAGGCGAGAGCTCTTTTGAATACCCTCCCCACCGATAATGTTCTGCCTCAGCAAGCCCTGGATCAGATCAACCGGGTTCTGGCGGCCTACCCAAACCTGAAGACCCATTTGAACCAGTTTGCCCAAACTAGAGCAGTTGAACTGTATTCTTCACACATCCGCGTAAGAGATGCCTCCCTGTTGAAGCGTTCTCAGAAACCAGAAATCAAACCGGAACTACCCCCGGACCTCTTTGGTATCTATTTATATCTGCCGGAGTAGCAAGATAGTGGACAAAATAATACTTGTATTATGCTCTGATGTCAACTCTGAAGCAAAATGCTTCCGAGTAACTTCCGAGTTACTTTTATGCATAAGACAACTGCTTGGTAATAGGGCGATTAATCGGAAGTAGATTCTCTATGGGCGTCTCATTCATCTTCTTAACTGTCCATCAACGGAGTTCTCGATGGAACTGATCAACTATTTGACCCAATTGGAAGGCAAGACTCTTGAATTCAAGCAAAACTGCTACTCATTGAAAAATATTGTGAAGTCTGTTATTGCGTTTGCCAATACAGCCGGTGGGGTAATTCTGATCGGAGTCAACGATGATAGGGACGTCGTCGGAGTTGAAGAACCACTCAAAGATGAGCAACGGTTAGCAAGTGCCTTTGCGGACAGTATCAAACCTCTGTTGATACCGGATATCTCCATCACTACATACAGGGAAAGGAGTGTTATCATTGTTAAGGTCTATCATGCGTTTGCCCCTTTCTACCTGGTATCAGAAGGCCATGAAAATGGAGTTTATATCAGACTGGGTTCCACAAATAGGCAGGCAGATAAAGAGACAATAGAAAACATACGGCTTATGGCCAGGAACCTGGCTTATGATGAACTTCCTTTTCCAGATCTCAACTCTGAAGCAATTGACTTCAGAGTAGCTTCAGAGTTGTTCTCAAAGAGATCGCGATCCCTTGATAATAAAGCGTTACAGACACTTGGGATTTATACGGAGCATGGTCGGTCTGTCGTGCCTACGATCGGTGGCATCCTTCTATTTGGCATAGACAGGAAGCACTATTATCCCGATGCCATTATTCGTTGTGCTCGTTTCGAGGGGCTTAGCTCATCAAGATTCATCGACCAGTTGGATATCGATGAACATCTACCTGAAGCAGTGGAATCTGTCCTGAAATTCATCAGAAAACACATCAGAATAGGGCTGGAAATTGAATCTCTTCATAGTGCAGAGGTGCCTCAGTATCCGCTCAAGGCAATACGTGAAGCAGTCATCAATGCAATAGTTCATGCTGATTATTCCATAAAAGGTATGAATATAAGGGTTGCGATTTTTGACGATAGAATTGAGATCACTAATCCCGGAACGCTCCCGTATGGGATGTCGGTTGAAACTGCCCTGTCGGGAGTTTCCAAGCTTAGAAACAGGGTTATAGGCAGGATTTTTAAAGAATTGAACCTGATTGAGCAGTGGGGCACAGGCATCACTCGCATAATGGCAGAATGTCAGGCAATGCAATTGCATGCTCCGAGATTTGAAGAGCTTGGCTCAGCTTTCAGAGTGACTCTGTATGCTGGAAAGCTTGAAGACATAAAGCTGGCGAATTGGGAAACTGACCTCATAGGGCATCTGCAACTGAAGAAAGAGATTTTAACTAAAGAAGCCGCACAGTTTTGGGGTGTATCGGATCGTGCCGCCAGAACTAGGCTTCTCGCTATGATCGAAAAAGAACTGATCGTTGAGATCCGAACCAGCCCCACCGACCCCAAAAAGGTCTATGTTCTCAACAGCAGGAGTCCCCGTGTCTAAACGCTCCAGCATCTTCAGCACTGTTCGCACCGAAGGAGCTATCCTGCCCCCAGAACTCCTAATGCGCCTTATTAATGGCGATTCCACCCTGGATGGAGTGAAACCACAAGATTATCATTTAAGCCCCTCAGAACGCTTAAATGAGGCCGCTACGCGTGCATACAACAGGCTGACCGGTGTCTGGACTGCGTTCAAAGAAACCATGGCCAAACTGCCCGAAGATGCCATTGGGACTACCGAGACCCGCGAACGCTGGCTTCTGCCACTCTTTCAGGAACTGGGCTATGGACGCCTGCAAATCCAGAAAGCCCTTGAGATCGAGGGCAAAAGCTACCCCATCAGCCACCAGGCTACCGAACCGGTCGCCATCCATCTGATCAGTTGCAAGTGGGACCTGGATAAACGCAATCCCATAGCCAAAAGCGAGACCAAACAATCGCCACACAGCCTGATGCAGGAATTTCTCAACCGCAGCCCCGATCATCTATGGGGTTTTCTCTCCAATGGATACAAGTTGCGCATCCTTCGTGACAATGTATCCCTCACCCGGGCTGCCTATGTGGAATTTGACCTCCAGGCAATGCTGGATAATGAGGCTTACAGCGATTTCTTCCTGCTCTACCTGCTCTGCCACCAATCCCGAGTGGAGGTCAAGACTGATGAATCCGGGCGTAAGCTGGCTCCCCAAACCTGCTGGCTGGAGCGATGGTACAATACATCCCTCACGGAGGGAGTGCGGGCTCTGGATGAACTGCGGGATAGTGTGCAGAATGCCATCGAGTCCCTGGGTGCCGGTTTTCTCATATATCCTGCCAACGCCGGTTTGAGGGAAAAACTCACCAGTGGCTCTTTATCCGTCCATGCTTATTATTCTCAGGTTCTGCGCCAGGTCTATCGCCTGCTTCTGATCTTCGTATCGGAGGATCGCGATCTGCTTATCCCCGCGGATGTCTCTCCTGAAACCAAAGACATCTACCACAAGTATTACTCCACATATCGCATCCGTGAACTCGCCCAGAGAAAGCGCGGGACCCGGCACACAGATCTATGGCTACAGCTTAATCTTCTGTTTAACAGCCTCCATACAGGAAATCCGGCTCTTGGCCTGCCTGCCTTAGGTTCTTATCTGTTTAGAGCTGAATCAACTCCCGATCTGGCTGATTGTCTGATCTCCAACAGTTATCTCCTGGCTGCCTTCAGGTCTCTCTGCTACACGCAGAAGAACAATGTGTTCCAGCCCATCAATTACCGGAATCTCGGTCCCGAAGAACTGGGCAGCGTCTATGAATCCCTTCTGGAAATGAGCCCGGAAGTCGATCTGGCAGCAGGCTATTTCAAGCTCTCAATCATTTCCGGCTCCGAACGAAAGACCACTGGCAGCTATTACACACCTACTTCTTTAGTCAATTGTCTGCTGGATTCCGCTCTCGAACCTGACATAGACAACGCCCTTCACTCACCACAAACCAGCACCATTCTGCCAGAGGAAGCCCTGCTTGCCCTCAAGATCTGCGACCCCGCCTGCGGTAGCGGTCATTTCCTCATCGCCGCAGCCCATCGCATCGCCAAGCGTCTGGCCTCTATCCGAGCCGGGGAAGATGAGCCTGCTCCTTCAGTGATCCAGCACGCGCTGCGTGATGTGATTGGCCACTGCATCTATGGTGTGGACCTCAATCCCATGGCGGTGGAACTCTGCAAAATATCTCTCTGGATGGAAGCTCTGGAGCCCGGTAAACCGCTCACCTTTCTCGATCATCATATCCAGTGCGGGAATTCCCTCCTCGGTTGCACACCTTCCTTACTCAAGCAAGGTATCCCTGATGCAGCTTTTACCCCTCTAACAGGAGACGATAAAGATTATTGTAACCGCTTCCGCAGACAAAACCGGGAGGAGCGCGATCTGGAAGTATTGGATATCTTCAGCGCTGATAATCAGGTTTGGTCAAACTCACTGCCTTATGCTCCACAATTATTGATCCTCGATCAAATGGCTGATCCTGATCTGGAGAGTCTGGTTCAGAAAGAGCAGACCTTCGCCCAAATTCAAGCGTCTGATGATTATCAGCATCCGAAGTTCATCTTCGACGCCTGGTGCGCCTCCTTCGTCATTGGAAAATCTTCTGCTGCTGACACGCCGTATCCGATCACCCAGCGGATTTTGGATAACATCCAGTCTAATCCTGCGAATATAGATCCTGTCCTGAAGGCGGAAATCCAAAACTTGGCGGATAAGTATCGCTTCTTTCATTGGCACCTTGCCTTTCCAGAAGTATTCTCTCCCCCAGTTCTGATATCCTCACAAAGCTTGCCCAAGCAGCAGCCCAGGCAACCCGGATTCGACTGCGTGCTGGGGAATCCGCCTTGGGAAAGGGTCAAACTGCAGGAAAAGGAGTTCTTCTCTGCCCGGGATGCGGATATAGCCAACGCGCCCAATGCCGCAGCACGCAAAAGATTGATTGAAGCCCTGCCACAAACCGATCCTCTGCTTTATCAGGCATTCCTGGCGGAAAAAAGAATCGCTGAGGGTTCCTCTCTCCTGATCCGTGAAGGCGGAAGATACCCTCTCTGCGGACGGGGAGATGTAAATACCTACACCGTATTCGCAGAACTCAATCGCATCCTGCTCTCAGACAAAGGCCGTTGCGGCTGCATTGTCCCCAGTGGCATCGCTACGGACGACACCACCAAGTTCTTCTTTCAAGACCTCATCGATACCGGTTCCCTCGTCAGTTTATACGACTTTGAAAACCGGGAAGGTCTTTTCCCTGCTGTGGATAGCCGTATGAAGTTCTGCCTCCTGACCCTTCGAACTCCCTCCACGCAACTTACTGCTTACCAATTATCACTTACCGACTTTGTATTCTTTGCCCACCAAATTGCCGATCTCAGCGATGAGCAACGCCACTTCCAACTCTCCGCCCAGGATATCGCACTCATTAATCCCAACACCCGCACCTGTCCCATCTTCCGCAGCAAAGCAGATGCGGAACTCACCAAATATATCTACCGCCGCGTGCCTGTCCTGATCAACGAAAACGACCCAGAGAACGGCAATCCCTGGGGTATATCTTTCATGCGCATGTTTGACATGTCCAACGACTCCCACCTCTTCAAAACCCGCGAGCAGTTGGAGGATATGGGCTACGAACTGCAGGGGAATCACTTTGTCCGCGGCGATGAACGCTGGCTGCCTCTATATGAAGGCAAAATGGTTCAGAATTACGATCACAGGGCTGCTGATGTGCGAATAAGTGAAGATGCTTTGCAGAGAAAGGGTCAGCCGGAACAGATTTCCCTACAAGATCATAAAGATCCATTTAGACTTGCTATGCCTTCATCTTGGATATCGGAAAAGGAGACAAAACAAGCTCTAGGTAGCTTCAATAACAAAAAATGGTATTTGGGCTTCTCTAGCGTAACAAGCCCCACTAACGCAAGAAGTTTCGTTCCTTGCCTAATACCTGAAAGTGGGGTTGGAAATAGCTTTCCGGTTATGCTTCAAGAATATAGTGATGCAAAATCAATTTCAAAACTCTATTCGTGCACAAGCAGTTACATTTTAGATTACACTGCAAGGCAGAAGATTGGTGGGGTAAATCTCAATTTCTTCCTAGTGAACCAATTCCCTGTCATAGACGTAGGGTTAGTAGAAGCACTATTTGACTCCAAGCTTAGTGATCTATCCTGTTTCTTATTAGAAAGAGTTTTAGAATTGTCTTATACTGCGTGGGATCTGCAGTCTTTCGCCCTCGACTGCGGTTACGATGGACCTCCCTTCATCTGGGACGAGGAGCGCCGTTTTGAAATAAAATGCGAACTGGACGCCCTCTTCTTCCACCTTTATCTGGGTACCCAAAGCGACTGGGAAGCATCCCCCACCCCGAAGCCATTAATGGCTGATGGGCTACAGCAACCCCAGGCAAGAAGTGCAGCAACAATCAAGGGCGATACAGCTTCACATACTGCTCACCACTCACAACTTAACCAATACTTTCCCACCGCTCGCCACGCCGTAGAATATATCATGGAAACCTTCCCCATCGTCAAACGCAAGGACGAAAAGGAATATGAAGAATACCGCACCAAGCGCCGCATCCTGGAAATCTACGACCAGATGACCCATTGCCTCGCCACCGGCACAGAATACCGCTCCACCCTCAATCCCCCTCCCGGCCCTCCATGCGATAAAGATGGCAACTTCATATCCGTAGAGCAATGGGATAAAAACAAATGGCCGAAGCATATACACCGGTTGAAATAGGATTGTAATTCATGACATCAGTAGTTGCATGGATAGGTTTCGGTATCTGGTTTGATCCAAAATGATTGATTGTAACACGAGCCACATAGCCTTCTTTGACGAGTCAAACTGGAACAGAGGCCAATATAGGTCAATTTCTATGATTAGTATGGAGGAGAAAGACTATTCAGAAATTCGACCCTGTCTCTGTGATATTGCCCACAAGAAACACCATGAAATGAAGTGGACAAACATTGATTTTGATACCGGCATGCAAATCTTAGGTTTTGTTTTCGATAACCTTCATAAGATTAGGATTGATATCCTTACTTGGGATACTGAGGATAGCAGACATAAGGGAGTGATAGGGAGGGATGATGAACAAAATCTGCAACGCTTATATTTCCGCCTTATGAAGACAGTCATGCGCGATAGGTGGCCAAATGAGGCAACTTGGACTCTTTATCCTGATGAACACGATTGCATTTCGTGGGAGACAATTAAGGAATACCTTGATGATCACAGATGGGATATAGTAACAATCCCATTTGATAATAACCCAATGCATTTTAGTTTTTTGCGCAGATTCACAAATAAAGGAATAACTCCATTACGGTCACACCATGAACCTTTCATACAACTAGCGGATTTCTTTGCAGGTATAGCGGCATATTCTTTCATGTGTTTCGATAAGCTGAAACACTGGAAAGATACCAACTCCAGCCAAATTACGATTTTTGATGACATCGGGATGGAAACAAAATCCGTAGTATTATCCAGAAATGATCAAATCCGCATCCCTCTAGTTTGGGAGATAAAAAGGAGATCTTCCCGGCTAAAACTTGGTCTTTCTCTTGAAAGCACATTTGGACTGGTAACGAGGAATCCAGTTACAAAACTAAACTTCTGGCTTTATCAACCACAACATGAGAATGATAAAGCACCACAAAAAAAACACTGGTAGGGGAGAGTTAATGTTGAATAACCTTGAGAAAGCAATTGAAATAGCGGTCAATGCACATCAGGGGCAAAAAGACAAGGCTGGAATGCCTTATGTACTGCATCCTTTGCGGATTATGATCAAGCAAGATACCCTGGAGGCCATGATCGCTGCCGTGCTCCACGACGTGGTCGAGGATACGGATGTTACTTTGGATCAAATTGCCGAAGCTGGATTTTCCGAAACCGTGCTGGGCGCCATCAGGCTTCTCACTCACGATCAAGATACACCTTACATGGAGTATGTCAATGCACTGGCAACAAATCCGATCGCCAGAAAAGTAAAGATCGCCGACTTGATCGACAATATGGATATGGACCGCATCCCCAAGCCACAAGAGAAGGACTATTTGAGGCTTGAGAAATACCAGATCGCATACAACTATTTAATCAACAATAGTTAAAGTCCTGCTCGAAATAATGGACACCAAAATCTACTCGAAAATAGGGAACTGATAGGAGGATTTATGAGTCAAAAGAACCGAGTGAAACTTACATGTTCAAACTGCGGTAATGTGTTTGAAGCTACCCTTTACCGAACCATCTGGGGTGAACACCAAGAGAACCGTGATTTGGTGATGAACGATCTTATCAATGTGGTCGAATGTCCATCGTGCCATGAAAAGGCAAAGGTCGAGTATGCCTTGTTCTATAACGATACAAATGTGCTTTGCGGCGTCTGGTGGGAACCACACCCTGAGCCCGAAATTGATGAATGTGCCGCAGGATGGTCGCAGATGTGGGGTGTGGACAACTACATGGCGCAGGCTCCCAGAATCAAAGATTGGCAAGAGTTTAAAGAGACGATTGGCAAATTCTACTCAGGTGAGTTGAAAGGAACTCCACCAGTTCAGCTCCGTCAAAAACAGAAACACTTAAAGAAGTTAATTAAGTTGCCCAAACTACAGAAACACCATATACTAGCAATTCTGGGAGCACTTGTTCTTCTCGGCTCACTATCTATTGCAACGGTGAGTTTGATTCAAATAAAGGAGTTGAAAGAGCAAATCGCTGATCTTGAGCAAGAAATCGATAACCCAAACAATGACTACTCATCAGAAATCAGTGGTCTTGAAAGCAAAATTGATGATTGTGAGAGCCAAATCTACGATCTGGAAGATGAGGTAAACGACCTACAAAGATACTCACATTACCATTACTAAAGATTTTCATGCTGTTACAAGATTATGACCTACCTTTTTTATTACTACTATGCCATTTCATAGCTTTGTTTTGGATTTCTATAATCCGCCGCTTGGATAGGTATTCATCCTCGATACTCTCCATTATATAGCCGGCATCTTCACCTTGAGCGGAAGCTATTAAAGCCCAAAAATAGGCTTTCTCATAGTTTCTAACGATTCCTTCTTCTCCTGAATAGTAGGCTTCTGCAAGCTTATACTGCTTACCCGGGTCGATCGGTCCGTTGATTCTCTGGCATGACATCGAAACCAGTATGAAACTGGCAAAGATAAACATCTGGATAAGTAAAAGCAATCTCTTGGACATTACAATTCTCCTTTTAAAGCTTTTCAAACAATCACTTTCCCGACAAACAGCGAGCCTACCACGAAACATCATTCTGCCACTCAGCAACTTGTGAACGGATGTACACTACTTGTTGTTCTGTCAATCTTGCTTCTGCTACTGCCAGTTTTTTAGCAACAACATCTCTGTAGTCTGGTGTTGATGTGTAATCGCAATTATGTTCAGTCATGCACAGATATATCTGAGCGATTTTCAGCCAGAAATAGGACTCTTCTGGGTCAGTGTGAATTATAAAAATGCTTGAAACCAACTCAACCCATTCTTGTAGAAAAATCGGACCCTTATCAATAGCTTTTCCGAACCACTTAATGGCTTCTTGCACGTTACATGGTATGCCGTTACCTCTGCGAAATGCACTTGAGATAGCATACTGCGCTAGAGCGTTATCGTTATTTGCCGATGTAGTCAACCACCTGAGAGCCTCATCGAAGTTCTTCTTAACCCCATTGCCATAATAACGGGCAAAACCAATTTCAAATTGCTCCATTGAGTCAAGTTCTTCAGGGGGAGTATAGTATGAAGGGAGTCGAATTTGTTCAATATACTCATCAGCGGGCTTATAACCTTGATCAGAAGATAATCTTAACCATTTAAGGGCTTCAATGTGGTTTGCATTTAGCCCTCCCAATCCTTCCGCAGTGCACATTCCAAGGTAATACTGAGCTTCTTTGCACCCAGTGTTTGCAGATTGTTGAAACAACCGCACAGCTTCATGATAATTTTTCGAGACACCTAATCCGCGTAGATAACATATTCCAAGATAGCAGATTGAACGTTCATTCCCATCAGCAGACGATTTACGAAAATAACAATAAGCCAGATCAACATCGCGATCAACTCCCTCGCCAGAATAATAACAGATTCCAAGGTTAAATTGAGATTTACTATGGCCATGATCTGCTGACATTTTCCACCAACGAATCGCCTTTTTAAGGTCCTTTTTAACTCCCAATCCTCGATCATAACATCGTCCAATCTGAAACTGCGACTCTGCATCACCGTTCTTAGCTGTTTTCAATAGGGCTGTGTTATAAGTAACCTCACATAATAACTCAATTATTAAAAGTACAATCAAGACAAGGTGTAACATAAGAAGCATATCCTAAGTCTCCCAACCGGTATTTCTCTTTGGCGCTCTATGGCTCATGTTAATATCCTCTCATTCAACGAAAATGAACACCATGTCGTTTCATGTCTGCAACCAGTTCCATAACCCCGGATGGATTCAATGTGTTGTAGCGATTATAAGCATCTGCATTCATATGTAATGCAGCCTCATAATACCATTTCAATGCTTCAGGTATGTCTTTTTTAACAACCCAACCATGTTCATGAAAACAACCAATATGGTACTTTGCTTTATCACTGCCCTTATTTGCGGCTAATCTGTACCAATGCAGCGCTCTCTTCAAATTCGCATTTGAGTCACCGTCTATTTCATAGATACTTGCAATGTTTAGCATTATATCTATTTTTCGAAAATGGTCAATGCCCTCTTGAGCATAGCATACTAGATACAACCTCAAAGCCTCTCTATAGTTGACGTTAGTCCCTCTCCCGCACTTATAGCAGCTTGCTAGGCAGCTTACAGCATTGTAATGATCCTGTTCGGCTGCAAACTTATATAGCCTAAAGGCTTTTTTATAATCCTGAGTATCGCCATTCCTTTGATCCATTGCACAAGCAAGATCATATTGTGCCTCTACATATCCCTGCTCAGCCGCTAAAGACAACCAATTAAGATAATCCGTATCCTTGTTATCCTTACGTTTACTTATCGTTACTCCAACTGTATATTGAGCAGGAGCATATCCTAAGTTTGCAGACTGAAGAAACAGTTTAAATGCCTTCCCATTATTGATCTTTACACCATGGCCAAGATCATAGCATCTGGCGGTCATGTATAACCCTTGTGCGTTATTACTTTTGGCAGCCCTTAGATACCACCGGAAAGCCCTACGATAATCTCTTTCTATTCCAATACCGTCATAATAAGCGTTTGCAAGAATTAACTGGTATTGGACATCACCTTCAATTGCTTTTTTCTCAACATGATCTAGTTTCGAGTAATCAGAATTTAATGAAGCATGAGTCATGTCATTGGGTTCATCATAGCCTGGAGACACTTAACCTCCCTATACAATTATATTCAATCATTAGAAATCACTTGCTTCGATCTCTTTGGTTTGTAGATTACCGTCAGGAACCTGATAAAGAGTTATAGTATACCCGCTTACTCCTTCATCGGTTTGGTAAAATTTGAAAACTTCATCAGCAACGTAGTACGTGGTCTCATCACCGAATAAACGCTCCTCACCATACCATGAGTCTCCACAGGCATACTTTATGATGTAATTACCTAGGGGAACATCAACATCGACTCTGCTACTACTACTAGTGAAAATAGCCATTACAGCCTTACCCGTAGCATTATCTACAAGCTTTAAGTAGAAATGTGAATTCCCAGACGCAATGATCTTAAGAGGAGCAAGTCTAGATTTGTTTGAGTATAGCTTTATTACACCGTTTTGCGGTAACTTGACCTGAGTATATCTGCTCGTGCCTCGTGCAAACTGACCGATCTCGTGATTTATCTTTGCATTATTCTTTGGTATCCTGGAAACAAAATAATCGTGATGCAGTGCGATAACTAACACCAACAACAAAACAGGTATCATCCAAGTTGCCTTGCCGATGTCTAGCAGCATTTTCCAGAAGTGATATCTATATGCTTCGGACATGGCCTTCTTGAAATCCTTCCAAGACTCATATTGGGTGAGTGAAAAAACCAGATAAATAAACCCAATCAGGAGTGCGAAAATATACAAAAAGATCTTTACAGAAATGATTATCCACTTGTCCGCATTATACAATCGCGTGAATTCAACATACTTCACCAAGGGATCTGCTGCATAGCAGAAAAGACCTAGCACAGCGAGTGATATCAATCTCTTAATGTGCACGCCCATAATTTCTCCTTGTTATCACACAAAACCCCAACCAGTAAGTACGTTGACGTACTTTTCACTGCGTTCAGCTAATTACTAGTAGGGGGTTTAATTGTATTAATTTGATATTTGTGGTTGGTAAACTTGTCAATTAGTGATTCTGTCTCTTTAGAATCGGATATATCTCTTTGTAAGAACTCTTCCGAGTCCTCTACTTCATTAAAAATATCTTGATCAGATAATTGCATGTATGATCGTATCATTTTCAAGAAAATAACTTCTCGATAGTCGATGACATCATCTGCTCTGATGACGCCAATAGCGTACCTTAGAATGGACAATTGATCTTCCCTGGAGAGCTCTTCATGCTTAAGTGAATCGAAAAAGCTACTAATAAAGCGACTGGAATCCTTATTAAAATCCACAATTAATTCTCCCAGTTCGTGATCTATATCGCTACTAGCGTAAAAGCCATCTCGGATAATGAACCTTTTTACTAGATCAACCTCCTGCTCGTTGATGCTGCCATCCGCAGCCATGCATACAAAAGCAGTTCTGATAAGTAGTTCTTTTCTTTCCATGGGGCCAACTCCTTTAGAGTTCAAAACCTATCCTGTTCTTTTTTAACGGAGCAGTGGATTCGATCTGCTCCCTTATTGACTGATATCTTGCTTTTTGTTCTTCACTAAGAGAAGATTTCGAAGCATGAATTATGTCGACTAAGGACTCCATTCGGATCCTAGATTTATTCCTATGTGCCTTTCTGGCAGCCTCTGACACGATGTACTCTATATCACTACATACCCATCCTTCTGTCAGTAAGGCCAATTCCTCAAAATCTAAGCCAAAATCTACCGGTTTTAATTCCAGATACATCCTGAACAATCCCAACCTAGCTTCATAATCGGGAGGAGGAACGTAAAGGATGTTATCAAACCTTCCCTTCCTTAGAACAGCTATATCAATCAAGTCTGGACTATTTGTCGTACCAATTACGAAAACTCCCGTTTTCCCACAATTGTCAAGCTGTGCGAGAAACTCGTTTACCTCGCCGGACATACTGGCATTATTGATCCCATCGCGTTTGGGGACGAAACTATCGAATTCATTGAAACAGAGGATAGACGGTTTTTTACTCCGAGCGTCTGCGAATAATCTACCAATTTTCTCTTGAGATCCGTGAATGTAAATGCTGGCCAAATCTGAAGGTTTGATGTGCAGGAAATTGTAATTAGCTTCTTCGGCAAATTTCTGTGCAATATAGGTTTTTCCACAGCCAGGAGGCCCGTATAAAAGCATGCCATTAGGGATCGAGATACCATACTCCCGAGCTCCTTCCTTATCTTTAAGGATGTTTAGTACATCGTTAACCAATATATCCTTGATCTCCTGCATGCCCGCAACACCTGAAAACCCTCTTTGGGTAGTGTCATTATCAACTTGCGCAATAGAAACTAAAGACTCTGGCTTCTCTGCAACCTCACTACATACATAGTTCAACTCATTCTTCAACGCTTGAGCAAGACTACTAGCGTTTTCAAATCTGACAGAAACATCAAAGGATAAGGCCTTCTGAATGATTCTGTACAATCTTTCAGCAATCACAGGCCTGTCATCAAGTAAAGACAAGCCAGTCAATGGCCTTGTTCTTTCCTGAAGCACTATGTCTTTGATCGGTTTTTCACCCTTAATCTCGCTAATATCAACATACCAAGGAGGGAGACCATATAGCATGTGGTATAACAAAGCTCCGACGCTATAGACGTCATTTTGAGGAGTAAATATCTTGCTTAAACCTTCATGAGATGTGTAAAAGGGATTTGTTAGATTCAACCGGAACGTTTCACGAGGTTGGTTGATGTAACGTGCAGAGCCGAATCCACAAAGCTTGGCTGAGCATACTCCCCTGTTTAAATCCAGTATTATGTTTTCGGGCAAAATATTACAATGCAGCACCGGATCAGGAAGGTTATGAAGGTAATCCAAGGCTTCAAGGAGATCAATAGCGATGTTGATAGCATCATAGCTTTCCAAAGTGAGAGAGCTTTTGAGATGATCAGCTAGCGATTCTCCGCTTACAAAATCAAGTACAAGATAGGCATAGCGCTTGGAACCGTTAACATACTCTCCCTTATCCATAAGGTGTGGTATCTTGGAGTGGTCAATTGATTGAAGCATTTGAAACTCAAGCGGCAATCCATCATTGTCAAAGTCACGAGAATCTAGTTTTGCGAGGTTAATCAATTTGAGAAATAGGTTCTTGTTCTTTGTATCCTTAACCCTATATGGCTCAGAGCGGAATTCTCCTTTGATCATAAACTGTACATGATACTTGCTATCGACTAGTGTTCCTTTTGTTAGCATCTATCTTTGATCCTTACGGAGTTTATGCTTTTCTGTTTCTGGAAGCAAGTCTATTATCTCAATAACTTTGGCACGAAGGTTGTCTTTGTTGGGATTGGCAGTTGAGTACGCCAATGTATTGTCGATCAAGGTTCTAGCTTTGTTTCTATCTTTCCACTCATATTCATCAAAATGGTTGGAGTAATACTTTAAAAAGTTGATATCCATTTGGACTGCGGCGATAACATCACGGATGGCAAAGTCCAGATTACCAATATCCGCAGTAGTTTCTTTTACGAATTTGATCTTCTCTGTAGAGCGCTCATCCTCAATTTTGAGAATCTGATTTATTCTTTGGCGAAAGTCAACCAATTTTGCTTCTATCATTGGCATATTGTATTCATCTGCTAAGCCCTTCTCATTAATAGTTTTTACTAGTTTCTCAAGATCAAAGAAAGATTTCTTCATCTCTTCTATCAACGAAGGAAGAAGCAGTGACCTTTCTACAATATCAATCTCTCGCTGTAGCCTTCGTATCCCTTCTAGCACCTTCAAACGTCTATCAAAGTCTTCGCCGCCCTCAGATAAAGATTCAGAAATCTTGTTGAGATCTTCAATAATTCTGTCTTTTTGCTCACTGTGCTCGGTTCCAGCTATCTCAGCTAGAGCATCCTCTGTTTCGCTTATATAGTCTTCCAAGTCCTCTATTGAAGGAACTGGTTGCTTTGGAATTTCGAAATCTAGGTCGATAGTATGATCAATAATGGGGAAGTATGCCGAGAATCGCAATCTCTCATCTCTTAGGAGCTTAATTGTCAAGTTTACTGTGCTATTCTCTGGAATCAACGCCGGGACGTCATCTCCCGATATCCTGATTTTCTTAATTAGGTCATTGTATATTGCTTTGGTTCCTTGTGATGCATACTCGCCAGCATAGATTGGAATCTCAATAAAATCATCAGCATTCCCAGGCCTTATTGGCGATGCAGTTCTTAGATTGTTCACGACCGCAGTGATTGGAGTGGATTTGTTTTTCTCCAACCCTTTTATCGGCTCAAACTCATCCCGCTCAATAATCTCATTATGAATTTCGATGCCGATATTGTAAGGAAGCGTGGTTCCTTTCTGCCCTGGTTTAAAACCTTGCAGAATCACAAAACTATCAGGCTCACACTCAATCCTGGAGCCCTTCTCATCAAACAAAGAGATCAAGAATTGGTTTACTATACCCTCATCAAGGTTTAACTCTATTACCTCGCCAGCCGACGAAATCTCAATTTTCCCTGTCTCCCACCCATTATTCTTGCTCACCGTGATAAACACTTTCTCCGGCAAAGCTGTTTTAATATCCTTGCTAAGCAGCTTAACGCTCAAGAATTCAGTTTGTTCTACAGAGGTTGATTCGTATTGAAGTGATAACTGGATTTTCGCCAAATCTCTGGATGACTCATGAATACTATCTGGAACGTCAACAGTTGATGCATACAAAGCTGCTCCAATTGCGACTACTGTCATGGGATCAACACTGAAATCAGCTTTATCAGTGAGCTGACTTTTGATCATTTCTCTTAGTAGGGGAGTATGAGTGGGACCTCCAACCGGTATCAGTGATGCAAGGTCTTGGAGTTCCACATTGTTTCTCTTCAGCAGACCTAGCGTCAAATCAATTGCCTTTTGAAAAATGGGAGATGCAACTTGTTCATATTCTTCTCGTGTTATTGTGAGGTCAATTTCTATAGGGGTATCATTATCATCAACTAACGACTGATCTCCTACCACGAATATAGGAAGGGTGATCTCATCTTTATAAGACAGCGCGATTTTTGCACTTTCTGCATCTGGTTTCCAACAATTACGAAAACTTAGCTTTTTTCTATCATCACTTAGGATGCCATCGAGTAAATAATTGTTTATGAAGTACGGCATGAACAACTGATCTATTACGACATAATCAAGATCCTTACCTCCAAGAAAATTATCCCCTTCGGTATCGATTACCTTCATTATACCCTCTCTCATGCTAAGTAGAGCCGCATCGAATGTTCCTCCGCCAAAATCAAAAACAACCCAATATCCATCCTTTATCTTCGAGTCCAAACCAAAGGCCATAGAAGCCGCTACGGGCTCCGCCAGCAGTTCGCAATATTTGAATCCTGCAAGCTCTGCAGCTCGTACTGTAGCAGCTTTCTGGTCTGGCTTAAATTTAGCCGGGACAGTAATAACAACCGATTCTATATTATCACCTAGCACAAATGTTCTTAACTTCTTTAGTACTTCTGCGGATAGTTCTTCGGAATCATATGTCCGTCCCATTGCCAGGCTTTCATACTTAACATCTTTTCCCATTGTCCGTTTAAACTCAGTGAATGTTTCTATTGTCCAGTCTTTATACTTAAGTGCATTAATCCAATCAATCGACAACTGACTGTATGCGTTGTCTCCAACGATTGTTTCTTTAACAACAGACTCGTCCTTTTTCTTCCTGGCTTTGAAGTGTACGCATGATGGCATGGTATCCTTCTGAACATCACTTTTTTGAATTTTCGGTTTACCATCTATGATCCTGGCAATAGATGAATTAGTCGTTCCTAAATCAATTCCATACAATATCTTAGTTTGTCCCATAATTCACTCCTTACTCAATCGTTAAAAGCAACTACTAGTTCAGCTGCTTGGATCATTTTCCCCAAATAGTTAACTTGGGGTTTCAGTACCCTTCGAATCACTCTTTCACCCTCAGGTAAGCTATCATCCAGAATCATGGTTACGACAGCTTTCATGCGATCATCATATTTTTTATTGAGCAATACCGGGATCTCATATCCATTTGCATTAAGATTATCCAAAATTGCTTCTGCTGCTCTTGATAGCTGCTTATGCCCTTTTATTGTGGGGTCAATATTAAGAAGATTCATCTGGATTCTAATTGCTTCATCGGCAATTCTTAAAGTCAGTGAGTGATCCTCTACTTGATCGCCTGCAGATGAGACTGGATTTTTGTTCATAATCTCAAGTTGCTTATCAGCTAAGCTCAGCAGTTTTGAATCTAATTTAATACCCTCTTCCTCTAATCTCTGCCGAGTTTCTCGGATATCTAAGTATATCTTTTCCGTGTTGCTACTAAGTCTTCTTTTTTGTAGCAGCCAAGATACAACGAGCAAAGAAACAACCGCCGTAATAAGGAGAATACCCAGAATTGTACGCGATTTAACTTCTTTTCTGTTTGCAAAAACATCCTTGAGGACTTTACTTTCAGAGGTATTAAGTGAATCTAGGAGATTTACTTTCACATTATCTAACTCGTTCTTCAAATGTGCATCATCTTCCTTAAGTTTGCCCATATTACCTTCCATGCCAGAAATATGAGTATCCTGTTTTCTCAACTCCGTAGACAGGTTATTGTACTCAGACTTCAGTCTTGTCAATTCTCTTTTTATCGAATCTACTTCATTCTGTAAACTAGCTTCAGTTTCACTTGTAATTGTGCTAAAAGCATTTACTGCAAACAGCAAAACGATACATAATAACCAAAGCGATTTACTGGTGGTATATACCCGGGGCATATCTCTAACTAACTTATTGATCATCATATCATTATCCTCCACACTGTCCGATAATTACCAAGAATACTACTATGCCTATGATCCACCACAACCAACTCAAATCAGGTGAGCTCTGTGTAGATGGAGCTGTTCGCTGACTGACTGATCGTGAATTATTGCTGATGATTGATCTGTTCAGTTCCAGTCTTTGTCTTGTTTCACCGTCGGTATCGAACTCGCCTAACAGACGGATTAAGCTAGATATTTTCCCCGAATCAGTTATCTCATCAACTAAGCTAGTTGAACTACCCTGGGCAATAGCAAGGTACGGGTTGTTTATTTTTTCCTGTGCTGAATTGTAAGCAGCAATCGCCATGCCAAGTGCATTGTTTACTATTGTACTCGACATTTTTATATACAGGTCGTCTGATCTTCCGATTTTATCCCTGATAGTAACCAATAGGTCCTTGCTTTGAGTTGCAAAGCTTATTGCAGTGATCACCTTCGGAGGTTTGTTTTGAAAGCTCTCAAGGAGCTTCATTAACTTTCCGGCAGATTCCGAAATCTTGTTGTACTTTTCTCTTTCTGGTTTCTCATCCTGCCACTCCTGCAAATCACTTATGTTTTTATCTATTCTCTGTTTGACGAGGTTCCCATAAGCGTAGCTTTTAGCTTTTTGCATTAATGGAAGCGCTATGATGGTAGGATCAGTTTCTTCACTATCCTCAAAGGCGTGAAAATAATCAATAGCAGTTTGCAGAAGCTCTCCTGCGAACTTATCTGTTAAGGTCTGGTACTGAATATCGCCGGTGCCAAACAGCTTTTTAATTTCTGAGATATAAGTTTTACCCTTGTTGACCAAGTTTTTTGCAAGTTGCTCTCCCAGTGTTGCATCCAGTTTGCGCTTCCTCTTGTTTTCCTCTAGCAAAATGTTCAGTCGTTGAATCGGTTGTTCAGATAATCGGTTTCGTACGTTACTTCTTATGTTGGCAGGGGCTGCTTCAAACATAGTCAGAATATCTAAACCATGTAATTGACGCTGTTCTAGATGCGGTGCTAATCCATTAAGTAGACATTCTGAAAAAAGCATGTAGGTTTTATCTGGTTCTGGATTGTACCTAGTTCCCACAGTTTTTTCTACAAACAGCGAGAACACGTTTGAGCCGATAAACCTCAGCTTTAGACTGACTCCTTGAAAGAGATAGTCGCGGTCAAAAGAATCGGTTTGAACTGATAAAACAATCTTAAGTGTGCTTAAGTTATTGACAGCCGAATAATGATGCTGCCATTGATCCTCGTTAGCTACTACTTTTTCCCAGATTGCAACTGTCTTAGTGTAAGACCCGGCCTTAAGATTCTCTAGAGCTGTCTCATCAATGTGGCTGCCATTGATGAACCAAAATAGAGAGTGTTTCAACCTATCATCATCTGATTCTAAGGCAGAGGTTGCCTCTTCAATTGTTTCTGTAGATCTCATTATTGGCGATAACAAAGGAAAGTCCTGCTCAAAATGAGTTTCTTTTTGCGAATTAAGATATGCTGTCACTTTTGCTCGATTGCGCTGTAAATCACGCTCGGTAGCATCAGCATATAGTCCAAGCACTCTAAAAGGATTGTGAGTTATACACTCCATACTACTCACCCTCAGAGATACTAAGGATCTCCATCGAAACACAAATGCCCATTATCATACTATCATAAGCTAGTTTGTTGGTACTGGTCATTGATCCTCCAGACGCTAAATTTCCGTTATTTACATATATATTCTGCGGCTTTTTTTGTCAAGATCAATATGCTACTCGTTCATGCACATTGTAGAGTCCCAAATATTGGTGTAAATTCCAACTCATTGTTTCTCAGGTTGTTTGAGGGCATCTGATATCCCTCGTTACTCACAATCTATGTAAGGCCAAGCGACCAATTGCAT
>Ga0208459_1000909_pt1 | contig 29705 bp, 19 predicted proteins | sample AD_UKC087_MetaG_FD_184433 | JGI IMG/M metagenome (GOLD analysis project Ga0208459, IMG submission 184433) | Active sludge microbial communities of municipal wastewater-treating anaerobic digesters from USA - AD_UKC087_MetaG (SPAdes) (version 2) | ecosystem: Engineered > Bioreactor > Anaerobic >... | reverse complement strand
GGAATAAAACTTGGCCTGGAGAAGAGCGAAGGATTGATCAGAGCTGGCCTGGGAGCTGAAGCGGCAAGCACCAGCTATCTGAATGAGAATCTTTTAAATGCTGGCAGCCCATTGCGTTATCAAGCAAAGCAGGCTGGTTTCACTGTCCGGGCGGGGATGGTGAAAGACGGAGATCTGCTTGGCGGCAGCGCATATATCGTGGGACGCTATGACCTCACTGCAACCGAGAACGTCGCAAGCTGGCGGGCTGAAACAGAGCTGCGCTGCAAGAGCTGGGCGGAAACCAGTCTGGGGGCCACCTGGGGCACTTCCTTTGCTCTGCCTTCGCCTTACGACCTCTATTGGAAAGGAGATTCGCAGGCGATCGGCAATCCTGATCTGAACAGCGAACGCTCCCGGGGAGGTCAGTTCTGGGCAAGTGGGAAAGCTTATGGCTTCAATCTTCGTGGGGCGGTGCATCTCAACCAGGTGACTGATCTGATCCAATGGCGTCAGGTGCAGATGTTTGGCAACGCCTGGAAGCCGTTCAATATTGGCAAAGCCGAGCTGCGCAATCTGGAGGTGGAAGCTGGCTGGGATGGCCTTAAGTGGCTGAACATCAGCGCTGAAGCTCTTTTCACGGACGCCCGGGATGTGAGCAGCCTGGCATTCGCTGCGGCGCCCCAGCTGATGTATACCCCCCGGAGACAGCTGAGCGCGACAGCCAGGATAAAGCTAAACCATCTAAGCTTTTGGGCCACATTCTCCCACACTGGAAAGCAATTCACCACTCCGGATAATCTCAGCGCTCCGGTGGACGCTTATGAACTGCTTGATATAGGCTTGGAAGGCAGCTTTGAATGGCAGGGCTGGCAGCTTTACCCTCATCTGAGAGCTCACAATGTCCTCAACCAGCGTTATGAGGTTTATCCCTATGTGCCCCAGCCAGGTATCAGCATCTTTGGGGGAGTGGAAGTGAGAGCTTCGCTGTGAGAGCTGTGCGCTAGTGAGAGACCTGCGGTCTGATGAGAGCCTTCGGCCAGGGAGAGCAGCCTTTTCTTCTCCATCCTGATTAGCTGGCACAGGTTTGCCTTTTACCATCCCCGGCCCAAAAGCCATTTATGGGAGGTGGGTCAGGGTAGATCATGGCTTGGTCGGGGTCAATGACCCAGTAAGCAGTGTGGATCTATGACACCTAACCCCTAAAACCTAAGACCTAAAACCTTAAAACCTTACAACTCTCAGGGCATTTTATCCCAAAGCCCTTCATACATCTGCCAGCCGCTGTCGGTCTTAATAATTGTGATCGTTCTCACGGCATTACGTTGATCTGCCCGCACCGCTTCCTGCCAGGTTTTGGAAACACGGTAGCTGGAAGGGGCATCGGTCGCTTCGTTGTAACCCAGCCATAAAAAGGCTTTATCGGTTTCTTTGAGCTTTTCGGCTATTCGGATGCTGTTTTCATGATCAATGTTGCCGATCAGGATGATGGCGTGGTTTTGCAGGTCGGCAGGCTCCAGCCAGGCCGCGATGGCTGGATCGAGAGCGTTCCAGGAGCGCGGATATGATTTGGGTTGAAGTATCAGGGCCAGGCTGTCCAGCTTTTCCGCCATCACCGGTTCCATCAGGAATCCCGTGAGGCTGTCTGAGACGCGATAACCCATTTGCAGATAGTAAGATCCCCGCGGGACCTGTTGAGTATAGCGTCCCTTTCCGGAAGGCAGAAAGCGATGGTTCAGGCTATAGAAATTGCCGTCTTCCCAGCGGGTCAGGACCAACTGACTGGCATCGATCTCGAGGGGGAAGCCGTTTTCATCCATGATATTCACATAGAGGTCAAAATCTTTGCTTTCGCCCTCCTGACCTCCGCTCCAGAGCTTGCCTTTCTGGATGTCATAGTATTGCCACTCACCCTCCAGCATCACAGAGATCACGTTGGGGATGCGGGTAAAATCTGCTGGCACACCGTTGGCGCGGGCCAGGTTGACGGCCAGGATCCGCTTCTGGAAGGCAGTCAGGTACTTGCGTCCGGTGGCAATGTGCAGGGGCAGCAAACCGCTCAAAGCCTTGTCCGGATTTGTCTTGTAACGTTTATTCAGCCATTTGCTAATCTGCCCCAGTTTCTTCAGAGGAGTCTTACCTGGCTGGATAAAGTCTTCCGGATAAAGCTGATAGCCGTCCCGCTTGGTGAGCCAGGGACGGGGTAGCTCTTCATAATAAACGCTGGGGCTGATCAACGAGTGCAGCGCTTCGCTGCTCAGCCGGTCAGATGCATGCAGACGGAAAAAGCGATACAGGGCTTCGAACTGAGTGGCGTCCATCTGCCAGAGCAGCTTGGGATCGTCTGCCAGCAGGAAACTCAGAAACTCAGCATCCACAGGCCGGTGCCTGGAAGCAAACAACTGAAATTCCAGATCGTTGCCTCTGCAGGCTGAAGCCACGTTCCAAAACAGCGAGTCATAGGGTTCCCAAATAGCTGGGATAGCCCGACTGGCAAAGACCTGTTCACGCCTGGCAATCCGTTCTTTGACAGCGGAAACGTCATCTTTCCAGCTCTGGGGGGCCTGCTTCCACTCGAAGGGATTGGAGGGATAAGCCAGCAGTTCATTCTGGGCTGGCAAGGTTTTGGCGCTGAGTACCAGGGCCAGCTCCATGAGCTTATCATCCGTGGAGGGCACCAGTTTCAGAGCGCTAAGGCCGTCTTTGAACGCGGATACATAGAAAGCGCCCCGGCCCACGCTGAGCTTGAAACTGCCCTGCGCGTCGGCATTGATGAAAGTGAGAGGCCTCAAGGCCCCCCAATTATAAACCAGGATGCCCAACAGAGCTTCCGGCACGGCTTTGCCCTTCTCGTCCGTCACGCTGATTTCCAGCATCCGCGTACGCTCTTTGGCGTAGTTTGAAGTGGAGTTGATCAGCTTGTCATACCTGCCGGAGGACAGGACCTCATCGTTTGGGGAAGCCAAAGAACCATCGGCAAGGATGAGGACGGTCTTGTCGATCATGCCGCTAAACCAGGTTTGATCGGGATAATATGCGGAGTCCATATCTCCGGTGTAATGCCAGGCCCCTTCCAGCCAGACTTCCGCCCAGGCATGATTGTTATCGGAATGGGCCCACCAGGGAGTGCTGGCAGGCCTGGCTGGCAGTCCCACCGTCCGGGCCGCTGCCACAAACAGGATTTGCATCTCTTCACAGCGTCCCAGATAGGATTTGCGGGTGATATCCAGGGGGCTTTGATCGCGTCCGCTGGTGGGCTGGAATGTAAGCCGCTCCAGGCACCATTTACACACTTCCCGATAGAGCTCCACTTCATCGCTGACTTTGGTCATGAGCACCTGCAGGCCGTCATCCAGAAAGGCTTTACGATAGGCCTGGATGCGTTCGTCGGAAACGGTCTGACGGGCCACGTAGGAGAGGAAAAACTCAGGGCTGAAGCTGTGCTTCGACTGCGTCAGCAGTGGCAGGATGTGGGCATAGTTGCTTTCCAGCGAGGCGGGGTCTGCCATCGCGAGATTGGTATCCGTCTCATAGGCTATCAGATAGTTCATCAGGATGTCGTCATAGCGACGCAGTAGGTCTGTGTAGGCTTGTTGGGCGGGTTTGTCCAGCAGGCTGAGGTTTTGGTGGGCCAGGACCTTAAGTGAATCGTAGAGAGCGGGATTGCCTTTAGCGGTGTAAGCGGCCGGCAAGTTCGCGCCCAGGCCCACACTGAGTGCCAGGATCGCGATCAAGATGATAAGACGACGGTTCATGCTGAACTCCCAGGAGATAATATTGAGGCTGTCAACGCGTAACAAAGCTGTTACCAGAGGCTTTGCCGATGCAGCCTTTCAGTTCAAGGTTCAAGAGGATGATGGAGAGCTTACCGAAGCTGAGACCTGTCTTCAGGAGCAGGTCATCGAAGCTGAGCTCGCGTTGTTCACTTTGAAAGATATCCCACACTCCCTGTTCGGATTCCGAAAGCTCCGGCATGATCTGCAGCTGTTGGTCTGGCTGTGTTTCGATACCAAGGGCCTCCAGCACATCCTCCGGACAGGAGACCAGGCGCGCGCCACTTTTGATCAGGTAGTTGGGGCCCTGAGCGTTGGGATGGCTGATCTCACCCGGCAGGGCCATCAGTTCTCTATCCTGCTCAATGGCAAACTTGGCCGTCAACAAAGCTCCGCTGCTGAGCGGACCTTCCACCACGTAAACTGCCTGGGCCAAAGCCGAGACGATGCGATTACGGGCTGGGAAGTTCCATTTTTCCAGCCTGGAGCCGGGTTCGTACTCACTCACGAGAGCTCCATGAGCAACTATTTGTTTGGCCAGTTCACGGTTTTGGGGAGGGTAGATGCTATCCACACCGGCAGCCAGGACAGCGATAGTGCCGCTGTGCTGTTCGAGCGCGGTGAGGTGGGCCACGGTATCGATTCCCATAGCCAGGCCGCTGATGATGGTTACATCATTCCGGCAGGCCAGGGCGATGGTTTTGGCGCACATCTCACGTCCGTAAGCGGTAGGCTTTCTGGTGCCTACCACAGCAAGGCAGATCTGTTTGAGAGCTTTGATCAGGTCTCCCCGGTAGTAAAGGATGACGGGAGGGCTGTAGATCTCCTTGAGACCCAGGGGATAATCCGGGTCTGAATAGCAGAGCAGCCCGATCTCATAGAGCTCCACCAGCTTGCTGACCTGGGGATAATTGGGCGGTAGCTTGCCTTCGGCCATGTGTCTGAGCGTCTGTTCGTCCCAGTCTTTGGACTGGTAGACGGGGTGCTCGGGATTGCCGATAAATTCCTGGGGCTGAGGCCACTGCTCCAGCAGCCGGAAGATGTCTTTTCCTCTGAGACCGGGTGCTGTCTTGAGGCACAGCCAGGCCCTGAGCTTGATGGGATCGGTCATGCCTTTGAAAGCAGCTCGAAGACCCTGTATTTGAGGGTTTCGAGATTGGATTGGCTGATCGAGGAGATGGCCATCACTCCCACGCCAAACTTGTCCCTGAACTGAGAGTCAATCACTCCCAGGATTTCGTCCCGTTCTTCTTCGGGGATCAGGTCCAGCTTGCTGACCACCACCAGAAAGGGTTTTTTGTCCATAAACTTGTCATAGAGATAGAGCTCGGCGCGCAGAGTCTGATAAGCGGCAACGGGGTCCGAAGAGGTGACCTCGATCAGGAAGAGAAGCATACTGGTGCGTTGAATATGCTGGAGAAACTGATGCCCCAGGCCTTTGCCCATATGAGCGCCTTCAATGATGCCAGGGATATCCGCCATCACAAAGGAACGGTAATCGCCCACTCTCACCACTCCCAGCATGGGCTCCAAAGTGGTAAACTCATAATCTGCTATCTTGGGTCTGGCGGCAGATAACACGCTCAGCAAAGTGGATTTTCCCGCATTGGGGAAGCCCACCAATCCCACGTCCGCCATCAGCTTGAGCACCAGCTCCAGCTCCATTTCATGGGTGATTCGTCCCGGAGTGGCATGCCGGGGGGCCTGGTTGGTGGGAGTGGCAAAATTGCTGTTGCCTTTGCCCCCGTGACCACCTTTGGCAATTACCAGCTCTTCGCCATGCTGGGTGATCTCTCCCAGCTTGACTTTGCGGCCACTTTCATCCGCCCGGAAGATCTCAGTGCCCAGAGGCATTCTGAGATACACATGCTCTCCGGAAGAGCCGGTCTTGCGGGCCCCGGAGCCGTGTTTGCCGTTTTCGGCCGCGTATAGCTTGCTAAAGCGGTAATCGAGGAGGGTATTGACGTTTTCATCGCCCAGGGCGATGATATCACCTCCACGACCTCCATCTCCTCCGTCAGGACCTCCCTTGGGGACAAATTTCTCGCGCCGGAAGCTGACTGCTCCGTCTCCGCCATTGCCTGCCCTCACCTTAAGTTTCGCGTGATCAATAAACATGGATGCTAAAGCTACTCCCTCAGTAAATAACGCTGAATTTGCGGGTAAGCACCTGGCTTCCCTGTGTGGCCCTGAGCAGATAGACTCCCGGGGCTGGTGTCTGGGTTCCGGCCAGGCCGTTCCAGTTGATACATGCGGCATGGCTGCCCTGCGGATCGTGATCCAGGCTGCTGAGCTTCTGGCCCCGCAGGTTGAAAATTTCCACCCGCAGCTTGCCTGTTTTCAGTCCATCAAATCTAATCGCGACCGTCTGGCCCGCTTTCACGGGATTGGGGATCACACAGCTCATGGCCACTGGCACCAGAGAGGGATCTTCGACCGCCACTCCGCTCCATTTGTATTCCTGTACATAAAGCAGATTGTCGCTCACCTGCAGCACTCCATTCTGAATAGGGCTGCTGAGCATGGCCGAGTAGGTGACTCCGGTCAAAAAGTCATAGGAACCAGGCTGCATCTGCAGGGTGGGACCGTCTTCGACTACGAACTGGCAGAGCAGCGGAAAATCTCCCTCGGCGTCCTGATACTGGCAGCTCACGATCAGTCCGTTCACGTCCAGTCCCGTCACATCAGGCAGAGTATTTTGCGAGTGCAGATACTGGATATCTTCGAAAAATACTATGGCCGGCATGCTGTAGTCTCCGATCAGCATTTCCGGCTCCATGGTGCTGAGGTCTATGTTGAGCCGCATGCTAAAGCTGGAGAAGAGCAGCGCATTGCTCAGGTTGGGCCAGGTCCCGAAGCTGGGATCGGACGTGAGGTCTGAGAGATTGCAGGCCATATTCAGTTTGCCACCGCTCACGCTGGTTTGGATGCTGCCGATTCTGGCAAAGGTGGGGGTCATGGTCTCATCGATTCCCAGCTTATACAGCCCGGAAGAGATGACTCCCACGATGTTGAAGGTATATACCATGGCATAGACCACGCTGTCCGCGATGGCTTCCGGATTGGCGATAGTGGTGATCCAGGCATTGTAGGAAGTCAGGCTGTTCATGGTGGGAAAGCTGCCGCTCTGGTTGGAGATGGTGCTGTAGAGCTTCTGATCTGTGGTTCCCATCCAGGTGTTGCCGAGGTCCAGCATGGGAGCCTGGATCATCAATGAATCCCCCACGGGATCGGGACCGATCAACGCCAGCTTGCCCTGCGCCTGAGGGAAAGTGTCGTCGTCCATCCAGGCGGCCTGCATCATAGCAGCGGGCACTCCTTCCATTTCCATCTCATTCCTCAGCCGGACCCGCAGTCTCTGACCCCAGGTGTAAGCTGGAGTGGCCTCGTAGCTCACACCTTCCAGCAGGCTGCTGTCTTGCGTTTGCCAGTCACCTGTCCCCAGGCGAGCCCACAACTGAGCTGGTCCCAGCATCGCGTCTGCACTTTCCCAGCGAAACTGCAGATTTCCATCGATATTCCTGGAACTGTGACGGATATTCAGCCAGGGGCTGGAGAACTGCGCCAGGGCAAAACTAAAGCCCAGCAGCAGGATCGCGGTCACAACACACTTCTTCATCATCACCTCAAAGCTTATAAGCACGATCCGGAAAGCACAGCTCTCCGGACCTTTGCGCTATTTTTGGGTTCGCGGATCACGGCTTGATCACCCCCGCGTCCATCAGTTTCTTGAAATAGGTCCAGCTGGTTTCGTTGGGCTCGGAATACTCATCCGGAGCGGTAGCGAAGCGGGGGGCTTTTTCCATCACGTAGTTCCTGATCTGGGCCGGAAGGGCTTCAAAACCTCCTTCCAGCTTGCTGCCGCGGCAGGCAAACACCAGATTGCCTTTGCGATCCCCCATCCGCATAAATGGCATCCAGGGGCTGATGCGGGTCCAGCTGATATTGCAGGGCAGACTGGTGAGGCTGCTGTCCGCGATCGCGCTTTTCGGCACATAAAACTGGAAAAACTCCGCCGCTTGATAGATGTCGCTTTGGGAAAACTGGCTGTATTCTTTGCGGGGCAGAGGAGACTCATAGAGGGGAAAGAGGTCCATGTAAAAGACCAACTCGCTGCCCAAATCCTCGCTGGGCAGAAACTTGCTGATCAAGGGCATCTCTTCCGCGCTGAAACCAAAGTCCTGGTTGACGGGGTCGTTCCAGATATGGACGACTTGGGTTTCGGCATTTTTGAGGTAGGGATTGCGCCAGGTCCCGAGGATCTCTCCGGTGCGCGGATCTTTGAAGAACGCGGCTTCCCTGGTCAACAGCAGATACCCCGTTTCGGCTTTCTCCAATCTGGCTACGCTGAAACCCTCGAAGGCAAACAACTCGGTACGCCTTTCTCCCGGAACCATGCCATAGACCTTGCCAGTCCAGTGAAAGACGGTTTCTTTACCGCTCAGATCGGCCCGGGTCTTCAGAAAGGTGTCAAAGTAGGCGGCCGGACTGCTCAAATCGATGGCAAAGACGGAGCCGCAGAGCAGCAGTAAACTCAGGATAGTCAGTACCGGAGATCTCATTCGGAGTACCTATTTGAGCTTGAAACTCTTCTTGATCGAAGCGATTTGAGGAGCCTGGGCCTGGATGTCTGTATCATCACCCATAATCATGAGCTGGATAGATTGGTTGTCTTTGGTAAAGATGTAGGAATCGGTGGTGATGTTCATACCCATCACCGCGATCTTCACGAGATGGTGATAGGCGGTGTAGCTGTTGAACTTCACTTCTCCGGATTCCACCACGTCGATCGCGTCTTCAAGGCCCATGGCGATGAATTCGGCATTACCTTCCTCCAGGGACTTGGCGGCCAGTTCTTCCAGGCTCATGTCTTTCTCTTCTTCGCTGATGGGGTCCACCCCAACTATCACGGTGAGAGGTGTGAGGGCCGAACCCTGCATGGTAGCCACAAACAAGCTGTCCGTCTCCATGGCAACCGTCCAGGTGCTGGGGATGCTGATAGTGTAATATGTGGAGCTCTGATTGTTCCAGTTTTGGGCCATAACCGATACAGCCAATCCCAGGATCAGCATGACTAATACCGCTACTTGATACTTTCTCATTGTTCCTCCTAACAGAACATAAATATTTATCCCAGCAATCCTCATCCCCTGAATATGTCAAGCTGGATTTATCCCCACCCGCGGATTGGCTATGAATTCTCTGTCCTAACTCCTCCATAGCCACTCTTTAACCAGATATCTTACAGTGACCCTCAAACCGGACTTGACAAAAATCCCGCCAGTTCTGGACTGGAACGAAACGGTTGTGAGGTATCGTAACGCTGGAGACTTTGAGCGCGAAAGTGATGGCAGGGCTGGTCTCGCTATCGATGTTTCTGTTTTCCACCTATACTGGAAACGACCCTCAGCTGTCATCGATCCGGGCCACGATGGGACGCAGCTACCTGCAGCTAAACACCCGCCTCGAGCATGCTTTCGACAACGATTTCCCGGAGTTGTTCAAATCCGGCACCACCATCCCGGTACACTTCAGGCTGGAGATTAAATCCAAAAAACAAGTCCACTGGAGCAAGCAGTATACCAATTCCAGCCGCTACGACAGCTCCACAGGCTTTTGGAGCGTCAGCCAGAGTGCCGCGTCCCGCTCCGTGAAATTCTCTTCCTATCAGCAAATGATCGCCGCGGTAGCCGAGCTGGATTGCTCGATACCCTATGAAAGCAACTGGGGTGATGTAAACGTCAAGGTGGAAGCCTGGCTGCCCACCGTCAACTTTGACAAGATAGACCGCAAAGTCAACCTGATGGTGTTGTGGAATTACCAGCGCCCGGTGGCCAAAGCCAGTTACAACCTCCGCAAGCCTCTGTAAGGAATAGCGTTTATGAAATTTATCTACCACCCCGGTCTGCGTAGCTGGATCATCATGCTGTTTGTGGTCGTATCCATCGGCGGGCTCGTGTTACTGAATAGTTTTCTGCAAAATCAGCAGCGCCAGATCGAGAAAGACCTGGCCAAGTTGAACTTCGCTGAAGAGCTTAGGGAGTTTCACTTTACGCAGCCGGAAGATTCTTTGCGGGCCAGACAGATCATGGATACCTTCAGCCAGGCCAAAGGTGTGATGAGCTTCACTCTCAGCCGCTCCAGGATGTATTCTTCCTTCTTTCTGCTGTTGATCATCGTGGCCTCGATCGTGGTCTTCATGATCCTGCTGTCCCGTATCATCAATCCTCTGCGGGAGCTTCAGAAAGCCACCGATGAGGTGCGGCGGGGCAATTTCAGTGTGCATCTTCCCGAGACGGGCATCCACGAGATCAAGCTGCTCAAGAGCTCTTTCAACACCATGGGCCGCGAGTTGGAAGCCATCCAGAAACGTCTGCTGGTGGCCGAAAAGGAGATGATCTGGAAGGATCTTTCCCGCGTTCTTGCCCATGAGATCAAAAACCCGCTCACTCCCATCCAGCTTGCCATTCAACGCTTGGAAGAGCGCTATCAGGACGATCCGGAAACTGTGATCAAAATCCTGCCGGACAGCATTGCTGTCATCCAGCAGGAGATCGAAAATCTCAGGCTGCTGGCTCAGGATTTTTCCAATTATGCCCGCGTCACTCAGGCCAGAAAAGAGCTCTTTGACCCCGCTCAGAGCATCGAAGAGATTTGCCGCTCATATCGCGACAACCGCAAGCTGGACCTGGATTTGGAGCCCGATCATCAGATCAATTTCGATCCCACTCACTTCTATCAGATCATCACCAACATCCTCCAAAACGCCATGGACGCTTCCGAACCGGACAAGCCCATCGCCATCAGCCTTACCCATGAACGCGATTTTGTGATCATCTCTATACGCGATCAGGGCAGCGGGATCGACGCGGAAGACCTGCATCGCATCTTTGAGCCCTATTTTTCCAGGAAGAGCAAGGGCACCGGGCTCGGGCTGGCCCTGGTAAAGAAGCTCTGCGAGATCAACGGGGCCATTCCACGCGTGAAAAGCAAGCTGAATGAAGGCAGTGAGTTTATCCTGATCATCGAAGAGGCCCCATGAAGATCCTGATCATCGATGACGAACGCAACATCTGCTACACCCTGCGCGGCATCCTGGAAGATGAGGGCCACGAAGTCTTCAGCGCTTACAACGCCAGGTCCGGGCTCGCCTTGTTTGAAGAAACCGAGCCGGACGCCGTAATCCTGGACGTCAAATTGCCGGATGGCAACGGTCTGGACATCCTGGCAAAGATCAAAACAGTGGTGCCGGAACTTCCAGTGATCATGATCTCGGGAAACAGCAACATCTCTGAGGCAGTTAAGGCCATCAAGATCGGCGCTTTTGACTTTTTGGAAAAACCCCTCTCTCTGCCCAAGGTCAAGATCACCGTCTCCAAAGCCATACAGTTCAGTGATTTGGCGTTTCAGATGCGCAGCCTGAGAGAGCAGAATGAAAGCGCTTGGGAAATGATTGGTGACAGCGCGCCCATGCAGGCCCTGCGTCAAATCATCGAGCGGGTGGCCCGCAGCAACGCCAAAATCCTTATCCAGGGTGAAAGCGGTACCGGCAAAGAACTGGTGGCCCGTCTGATCCACACTCACAGCGACAGATCTGGTCGCGCCTTTGTAAAATTCAATTCCGCCGCCATCCCCAAAGAACTGGTGGAGAGCGAGCTATTCGGCTATGAAAGAGGTGCCTTTACCGGAGCTGAAAAACGCAAAAAAGGCAAACTGGAAGAAGCCGACGGCGGTAGTCTTTTCCTCGATGAGATTGGCGATATGGACCTCGCGGCCCAGGCCAAAATCCTCAGAGTGATCCAGGAAGGTGAATTTGAGAGAGTCGGGGGCAATGCCACCCAGCGGATCGACGTGCGTGTGATCGCCGCCTCCAACAAAGACCTTCCGGCTTTGGTGGCAAGTGGCCTCTTTCGCGAGGACCTGTTTTACCGCCTCAATGTGGTGCCCGTCCGCACTCCTGCCCTCAGAGAACGCAAAGAAGACATCCCCATGCTGATAGAACACTTTTCACGGCTCGTGGCGGGTGAACTGAAAGTGAGGCCCAAAACCTTCAGCAAGGATGCTGTCGCGCTTCTGAAGTCACCCGACTATCCAGGCAACGTGAGAGAACTGCGCAACATCGTGGAACGCATCTACCTGCTCTGCGAGGCAAAAGATCTCCAGGCGGAGGACATCGCGTCTCACCTGATTGGGACCAGCAGTGGCAACGGCTCTTCCGACAGCGGGTTTTGGAGCGCCAAATCCACCTATGCCGATAAGAAACACGAGTTTGAACACAGATTCCTGAGCACGCAATTACAGCTGTATGGCAACAGCGTTACCCGCACCGCTGAGGCCTTGGGGCTGGCCCAAAGCAACCTGTCCAGAAAACTCCACGAGCTGGGGATTCTATAGCTTGACGCCCGTTATGTATCTACGGATTCCAATCCGGCGAGTGTTTTAGCTCCTGAGCTACAGAGGATTCTTTTTCACTACAGAGCTACTGAGGAAACAGAGAGAGCTACGGAGGGTGGATTGACAGGCGATCATGGAACGGCAAACGTCCTCGTTTGCTAAGGCGCGATCAGCGCCTGTGGCATGGCCTCCATCCTTCCTGCTTACTTGCCGTTGAGCTGCCGTGCGCTCTGTGGGGATTTTCGGCGGAGAGCGCACGGTATCTCCAGCGCGGCTAAGCAGCAAAGATAAGGATACGGCAGGTCCGCAAACAATTCCTCATCCTGGATGGCACTTAACCGCATAACGGAAGCCTGTCCAAAGCTCCCCCAACGCACCCCCAATCTGGTTCGGGATGGGTAGGGGATGGTCCTGATGGCAACTCGGGATACGAATAAGGGAGCTACAGCCTCGTATGAAGATGGCATATAAAGCCGTATCAATATCTATAAAGCTTGTGAAAATAAAATTCTACCTTGGCCGTCTTGGAGTCCAAAGCCCCGTCAGGGATAGAGATAAACGCATAATCTATTTAGGGGCTTTGAACTCCAAGACGGCCAAGGTGCTGTTTCGCGCAATCTCGACAGCCATAGGTTCCATCTGAAAAAAAAGACCCCCCAAAAGAAAAGCGCCCCGGTCGAAACCAGGGCGCGATGTTATCTCTGACGAAGCGGCTTTACTTCATCATGATCATTTTCTTGGTGCTGCTGTATTTGCCGGCGTTCATCTTGTAGAAATAGACGCCGCTGGATACGGAGCGACCGGAGTTGTCTTTGCCATTCCAAACCACACTGTGGTTGCCGGCTTCCTTGGCCTCGTTGATGAGGGTCTTCACCAGCTGACCTTTGGTGTTGTAGATCTCGATGGTGACGGGAGTGGCTTCCTTGACGCTGAAGCGGATGGTGGTTTCAGGATTGAAGGGGTTGGGATAGTTGCCCTGCAATCTGGTACCGATGGTGGGAATGGTAGGATCGTCGTTGTCCACGATTATACCGCCATTGCTGTGCAGGCTGAAATCATCAACGTAAAACACGAAGGCATCGTTGGAGACGCAGCGGAGGGCCACGCGGACGGTCTGATTGTCATAGGCGCTGAGGTCAAACACATACTCAGTCCAGGCGATGGGAGCTTCGGTATATTCACCGTTGATCCACTGGAATCCCTGCGGCAGAATAGTGGGAAGCAGAGACACGCCCACGCGGAATCTCTCCAGTCCATTCTGAGCGGTGTGGGATTTGGCATAGAATTTGATGGCGCTGTTGGTGCCAAGCTGGACGCGCGGAGTGATCAGGAAGTCGTTGTTGGGAGGGGTGGTGGCGGCAAAACTGGCAGCCATCTTGGCCCCACCGTGAGCAGCGAGAGTGGTGATCGGAGGCGTCGTAGCGCTGGGATTGAAGATGATATAGGCCATCGGAGCGGCTGAACCTGGGAAGTCGATCCCGGTAATTCCATCGGTAGCGGAAAGATCGACATCGAGCAGGGTCCAGGGGGCAAAGAGGTTGGCGAAGTTTTCGTAGGTCTCAAAGCCATCCTGGAACACGATCTCGGCCAGTTGGACGTTGACGGTCACCTGCACGGTGGCGGGAACTGATTCCCCACCGGTGTGGAGGGCGGTCACGCCATAGGTGTAGGTGCCATTGGGAAGGTCCATATCGGTATAGGTGGTGGCCAGCGGATCGTTGATCGTGGTAAGCAGGACGCCATCACGATAGATCTTGAATCCAGTCACGGGACGGGTCTCGATATCCTTGTGATAGACGGCCAGTTCGGCTTTGGGATAGCTGGGACGCGGAGCTTCTACGATGGGCTTGAGCTCCAGCTGCTTCATACCAGTGCTGGTGCTCACAAAGGTCTGGACCAGCCAGTTGTAGGTAAGGGTGGGGGCCAGAGCGGTCAGAGTGGTCCAGGCTCCCTCGAAATACATCATGTTGCCTTTGCCTTCAATATGGGGACCGCTGTCGCAACCGGCAGGATAGCCGCCCTGAGTGTTTACTTCGAAGCCGATGTAGACGTCGCCGGTGCTGGGAATCGGGACTGGGGTATTGAGCACCGCGATGTTCCAGGCATCGATGATGGGAGCGGTGACTACCTGAGAGGATACCAGGGTACCGGCATTGGTGGCTGAGCCGCCGGTCCATACTTTCACGGTATAGACGCAGGCTTCATGAGCGGGCACAAACTTGACCTGGCTGATGGTGCCACCGGCCACGGCGGCAAGGTCAGCCTGGGTGAAGCGATGGGCCACATCAAAGGTCACGGCGGCATTGGTGCCGATGGAGTTGCCAAGCACATCCTGGCACCAGGTGATCCACTGACCGGTAGGCGGGGTTTCGGGACTCTCCCAGTTGATGGTCACATCGTTGCCTTCCACAGTGGCGGTAACATCGGTGGGAGGATTGTTGGGCGGGTAGATCTGAGCGGTCACGGGGCCGGCGGGAGTTGATTCTCCACCGGTATAGTAAGCGGTGACGGTGTAGCTGTAGGTGCCCACAGCCAGGTCCATATCGTCAAAGACAAGGGTGGTGGGGCTGTTGATGGTCTGGATCAACACGTTGTCACGATAGATCTTGTAGCCCAGCAGGTCACGGTCTCTGGTGGGAACGGTGACGGCAGGAACGGGAGTGCCGGTCTGACGGGTGCCGCGTCCCACAGGGGAGCTGGCATTGACGGCAAACAAGGTCTCGTTCTCGCGGGTGGGCGCACCGACGAAGACATCGTCCACCAGGAAGATGAAGGCGTCGTTGGACAGGCACTGGATACCGAAACGGACGGTCTGACCGTTGTAGCTGCTGAGGGGATAGCTGTACTGGGTCCAGTCCACGGGGGCCTGGATATAGTTGGCGCCACTGATGATAGTGAAGTCAGCCGGAGCGGTTCCGCCCATGGAGATACCGACTTTGAAGCGTTCCAAACCATACTGAGCGGTGTAGCTCTTGGCCCAGAAGCTGAGGACGGTGCTGGCACTGCCGATTGAGATGGGAGGGCTGATCAGCCAGTCGTTGTTGGGAGGAGTGGTGCTGGCAAAGCAGGCGGCCATCTTGGATCCGCTGTGAGCGGTGAGATCGGTGACGGCGGGAGTAGTGGTGCTGGGGTTGAATACCATATAAGCTTGTGCGGCATAAGAGTTTGGCCAGGTGATCCCGGTCATGCCGTAGGTGGTGCTCATGTCTACGTCCACAGTCGTCCAGGGGGCGAAAGTGAGGGCGAAATCGTCATAGGTCTCAAAGCCATCATTGAATCCGGGAGGGGGAGGAGGAGGGGTTCCGGGAGCTTCCCAGGCCAGGTGCACGTCATTTCCGTTCACGGTGGCGGTGAGGTTGTTGGGAGGATCGATGATGTCCGTGATTTCGGAAATGGTGACACTATCCAGATAGAGGTAGAACATATTGGCGGGGCTGTGGCCCTTGAAGCCAATGTAGTAGGTCCCGGCAGCGGTAGGCTGGAAAGTGGCAGTGGCCTCCTGATAGGTGGCATTGGTAATGTTGCTGTTGCTGAACAGCTGATTGGTGAGGGCTGCGGCAGTGGGCTCGTTGCCCCAGAAGACCGAGAGGGCTTCGGATAGGTGGCGCTGTTGGCCCTGTACCAGAAGCTCAGCAGGTACATCGTGCCGGCGGTAAACTGCATGGGGGGAGTGATCAGCCAGTCATCCATGGCAAGCGAGGCATTGTAGCGAATCCGCATGGAATTGGGAGTGCTCTGGGCCGTTCCGGCAAAGCTTTCCCAAGTGTAGGCATCGGCGTTCGCGTTGACGGTGCTCCATCCCAGAGGTAAAGCGGGGACGGTCAGTGTATCAAAGTTTTGCTCGTAGGGATAGGTGGTGATGGTGGGATCTGCCAGAGTGGTAAACTGCCAGACCGGGCAATCGGGAGCATCGCCATCGGTGTTGAATGGCACTACTTTCCAGTAGTACATCGTGTTGTAGGTAAAATTGGTGGGGTGGTCATAGACGGGATTGGTGATGGTAGTACCATTGACGATGTTGGTGGGTGGATTGTCCGTTCCCAGATAGATCCTGTATCCAACCACAGTACCGCCACCGCTCATCCAGGTCAGGTTGGCATTGATGGCCACGTTGACGCCATTGTTGGCGGGGTTGGGGGTCTGGGCTGGATTGGGAGGAGTACCCTGCTGGGCAGGAGCGAAGGTGAAGGTAAGCCCGCTGGCCGGGAAAATGGTATCGGTAATCCAGCAGTTGGCATTGTTGGCGGTTCCGGCCACTGTGGCAGACCAATCGGTCTGGGTGGTGCGGTTGTTGAAGTCGGTGTTGCTATCACCCCTCAGGCCCACCTGAACGGTGCGGGCTGTGGTGACGTTTACGACAGTAAAGGCGCCATAAACGAACTTGATCTGGTTGCTGCCTTCCAGCAGTTGAATCTGGAAATTAAAGACATCGTTAGCTGCCGCGGTGGGAATACGTTTATAGTTTTTCCACTGGATCGTGAAGACGCGATTGGGGGCGGTGCCGCTAAGCAGGTATGAAAGCTCGCCATTATCACGGCTCATAATGTCTCTGTTTAGGGCAGCCACGACGTTGTTGGTGCCGGTTGAGCTGCTGATGGCAAGGGTGCTGTTTGTAACAGTGGGACCGAAGGCCAAAAAGGCATCGGTCTGAATGCTGATCTCGGTGTAGGCTACACCGTTGTAAGTGAAGGTGAATCCCAGGGGAATGGCGTTGAAGCTTTCATCGTCATTCAGGTTGCTACCCAGGATAGTGCCTCCTGTGATCTCGGTGTAGGTACCCGCCGCACTGGTGAACGAATATTCGCTCACAACAGCGTTGGCAGAAAGTGCCATTACCATAAAGGCCAACAGGAGCAGGAATCTCGGCATACTGATGCGCATAAGTTCTCCTTGTCTTAAGTTAATATCTATTTGCTTTAAACTGAGAGGTTTTCAAACCGCTGGCGGTATAATCCCCTTCAGTCTGCCAGACAAACCAAGTGGCTCTATGTGTCAAGCAAAACTTATTCCCGCTTAGGGTGTTCTTTTGCACACAACCCGGCCCCGCGAGCCCAGCTTCAATACCATATAATAAAAGCGCCGGATCACTCCGGCGCTATGTATATTGGTCTGCTGACCCAGGATTATTTCATCAGCATCATTTTCTTGGTTTCGACACTGTCGTCGGTGCTCAGACGATAGAAGTAGATTCCGCTGGGCACGTCGTTGCCATTGACATCTTTTCCATTCCAGACCACGCTGTGGTTGCCAAAAGCCTTGCTGCCGTTGACCAGGGTATTGACCAACTGGCCTTTCACGTTGTAGATGGAAAGGTTGACGTTGGTGGTCTTGGGCATGGTGAAGCTGATGGTGGTGCTGGGATTGAAGGGATTGGGGTAGTTCTGGCCCAGCAGATTCTGGGTGGGAGTCACGGCAGGATCATCGTTGTCCACGCCATAGGGGAAGACAATCTGTAGTTCCATAAACATCACTTCGCCACCGTCCGGAGTCGGGTGATAGGAAGGAGTAATGGCGTTTGAGCCCCAGGTGTAGTCGTCGTAGAACATGAGACCGATCTTTCCGACCTTCTGGTTGCCCTGCATGCCGGTGAAGATCACCTGATCGGCAGGATAGACCCACATGGGTTTCTTCCCGGCCAGTTCAGGAGTATCCACATTGTTCAACACGATGGGTTCGCTCCAGAGCGCGCCATTGTTGGGGCTCACGGAGATCCAGATCTCGGGGGTGTTGGCATAGGCGCTGTAATCGGTGTCGGAATAGTAGTTGAACATTCTGGCGCGATCGGCGTTCTGCCACACGGCCACCATCATGCCTTCATTGTTGGCATCGGTGATCTTGGTGTTGTTGTAGTGGAAGAGCATAGCTTCGGTATGAGCGGTGGTATCCCAGTGGGGGAAGGGCCAGTCTGTGACCATGAGGGGATAAAATCCGCCGGCACCGTCATCACCGTATTCATCCACCTGACCAAAGGGAGCTTCTATATCCCAAGGGGTGAAGCAGCTATTCACATTGTCGGCAGCCGGCTTCTGGGGATAGACTTCTTTGATATTGACCTGCTGAGTGGCTGGATCGAACACGAATTCTTTCACAAACTGCAGGGCGGGATAGTAATAGCCGTTAAAGGCTGAAAGGGCCCACACGCCAAAGACGTGAATGCGGCCTTGCTGGTCTACCGAGGCATTGATGTGGGAGCTGTTGGCCAGCTTGAAGGAGAGCTGGTCGTTGGTGTAGGGGATATCTCCGTTGTCTGGATCGGTGTAATAGCCCACGGTGCTGCCAGCGGCTTCGGGGGGATTCCAGGTGGCCAGATCACTCCAGTAATCCAGCCGGGTCCAGGTGCCTTCGCCATAGTTGGGGCAGATGAAGACGTCGATATCTTCTTCATCGATATCAGTGGTGCCGTCTGCTTCGGTGGCAAAGTGGTAACCCGCATAATAGAGGTTTCCGGCTTCGTCGGTAGTGAGGGCATGGAAAGGACGACGCCAGGTGGCATCCACGTTCCACTGGTTCATTTCAGGGATGCTGGTGTGGCTCCACTGTAATGAGACTCCGTTTTCGATATCGTCGCCGTTGAAATCGGCATAGGCGATATAGAGGTTCTCGCTGGGACCGGCAGTGTTGGTCACGGAATTGCGCATGGCCACATAGGCGCGGCGCTTTCCGGCAACCGGTGAAGGACCGATCTGCAGGGTGGGCCAGATGAATTCATTGGTGGTGGTGGTCACTCCACTGGGGGAGGTAATGGTGACAGGACCGTCCGCCACGATCTGGATGTCGTTCCACAGTCCGGCAAATCCAGCCATGAAGGCATCGCTGACAAACTGGACTTCATACTCGGCATCGGCATCGGCATTGGCATGCCAGGCATACAGGGGCTTTCCGGAGATGGGATCCACGGAAACGGTGGGATAGCCCTCGTGATTCTGGACAGAGGTGATCTCGTTGTTTGATACCACGTTGCCCTGGGCATCCAAATAGGTGTAGAAGGCACGACGGGTGCTGGTGGGCTGACGGCGACCATGATAGGTCATGAAGTATCCGCCACCTGCTGAGGATGGGATCACCCTCAAAGGCAGGCCGTTGTAGGAGCCGATCATGTAGTCGTAATAATTTACAATGATGCCGGTGGGGAGCCGGGTGAATGTGTAAGCCGGTACGTCACGGGTGCTGGGCATCCTGATCCCCTGAGGGGTATCGAGCGGCTTGAGGTTTGTGCCTGCCTGCATCTCTTTGGCGTAAGCCAGACTGAGCAGGAGGCTAAGTGTCATAATGACCAATAAGAGTCTTTTCATTGGTTCCTCCATTATTTATTAGTATCTCATTTTGATAGACAACCGGTGAGCACTCTTGAAGAGATTCTCAGCCAGGGGGCCCATATCGGTGTAAGCGTAATCAATGTTGAAGATGGCAAAGCTGGAGGCGATTTGATAACCCAACCCGGCACTGAGGCCATTGGTATCATAATTGAACTGATACCCAGCCCTCAGGTAGAGGTTGTTCATCTTGTATTCGGTTCCCAGGTTCCAGGTTTCCATCCGGTCTATGACATTATCGAGTTGAAGAGACGCGATCCAGTGAGTAGTGTCGGTGCGCTGGATGTCTCCGCTGATGCCCAGAGAAAAGCTCATGGGGATCTTGCTGTCCAACTCCTGTCCATCCTCATCTATGAGACCGTCGCCATCGTTATCGAAGAGATCGAAGGGGTCTTCATCGTTGCTGCCGTCTTCGTCATCGTCCACCAGATAGCGGATATCAGGGCCGAAGTTGCGCAGGGCCATACCAATCTTGACGTTTTTCCAGCCGGTGTTGTACATGGAGCCGACGTCGAAAGCATAGCTGTTGACCGAGAACTCATAGAGATTCTCGCGCAGATACTTGATGCCGAGCCCGGCTGAGAACTTGTTTGTGAAGACCTGGGCGTAGTTCAGCCCAAAGGCCATACTGCTGTTGGTGAATTGCTCGCCGGTGGGGCCGAAGAAATCCTCGTCCGTGATGTCGATCTTGTCCATGTGCAGCACCGAACCGTAGGCGGCAAAGGTGGTGACACCGTTGGTGTAAGAAGCGGCGGCGTATTCGTGGTAGATATTGGCAGGCCAGTTTGTATGAGAGAAAAAGGCCTGATTTTGCGTGGCGGGGGCCAGACCGGCGGGATTCCAGAAAGTGGAGGAAATATCGTCCGTCACGGCGGTGTAGGCTTCACCCATTCCAATGGCACGGGCATCCACACCCAGCTTCAGAAACTGGAGCGCGGCCGTCCCGGTCTTGCCAAACGGTTTTGCGGATAAAGCCATGGGAAGCATGATTACCAGCGCGACGATTAGGATAGCTATTTTTTTCACAATTCCTCCTCTACTTGATGATCACAAATTTGCCGACTTTGGTCTTGTTATCGGCTTTATTTTCCACGGAGTAGAGATATACTCCGGGGGCTATGATCTGGCGGTTTTTGGAGAGCAGGTCCCAATCGTGCATGCCGCTGGCGGCGATGCCCTGGGTGGCCGCTTTCGAAACGGTGATCACGTCAGCCTGGTAGGAACCGTCGTGATCGATGGTGTCCACGAGGTCTCCGGCCAGAGTGTAGATCCGGATGGTGCAGCGCATGGGCAGGTTTACAAACCACAGACGGCGGCTCTTGTCACCCTTGGTGTCGCCTTCGCGGCGTCCGTCAAACTGGCTGCGCCCAATATAGGGATTGGGCACCACGTAGATCTTGTCCATGTTGCTCTTGGCTATGGTGCCAGGGAAGAAGACCTTCATGTTGGCATCGGCATCGCGACCGGTTTCCAGGAAGTTCAGATCGTTGGCAGGAATGCCACGGTCGTAAGCGGTGACGGCCACATAGTATTCAACGCCTTTGCGGGGGTACTGAATGGCGGATTGATAATAGCGACGGGCCAGCCGCTTCTTCTTCAGAACTTCGAGATCATCAGCATCCCCAATTGCCACCTGACCTCCATGACCGGGCAGCGGGATCAGCTTGGAATCCATCAGCTCGTCATAGATATCGGTGCGCATTTCAGGGTGTTTAAAGAGGCGGGCCTGCAGTTGACGGATGTATTCCGCGGGCTTGCCGTCATTGGCAGCAGCAATCGCGTTGGCATCTGCCAGCATGGCTGGATTGTAATCCTTGGCGGGATCATAGATCGGCCTGCCATAGAAGTGGTCAGCCGGGTTGGCCACCAAGTCATACTGATCGTTATACTTGTAGTAATTACCGAACTGAGAGGGAGGGAACCAGGGGTTTGCCGATGTCGGCGTGGTGAGATTGGGAAGCCCCTTCTCAATACCCTGATATCCTCCATAGTTCACATAGAGGGTATCGGCATGGACGCTGTTGATGTTTACGTCATAGTCGAGAAGGTCCTGATTGGTCTCCATCTTGTCCCAGCGGTCCATCATAACCCAGTCTTCCTGAGATCCGCTTCCACTGCGTCCCCAGAGAGTGTATCCCTGGAAGTCGTGACGGAGGCGATAAGCGGTGTAAGGATTGACGGTGGCGTTCATGTTCCAGTTGGGAGGATTTGGTTGGAACTCGGCGGGGTAGCCGCTATAGTCGATGAAGGTTGGATCGCTGTCCAGAGTTGGCAGGAAGGCGGGACTGGCAGGATTCTGCCATCCGATCACGGCACTGGACACGGTCTTGGTATCTTCGCTGAATTCACTGCGGTTGTCCCAATACACATCGATCCGGCTGCCATCATCCATCATCTCGGCAAACATTTTGGGGATTTCAGGTGGTTCGGGTGGGTTGTAGTGGGGGAAGGTGTCAGGCAGCACCACGTTGACCAGAGTCTGGGCGTCGCCGTAGATCTCTTTGGCCCAACGGGCCGTGCGCTTGAGGTCTTCCTTGTTGTCACCAGGGAACACAGCCACCACGATCTTCATGGTGCGGCCCGGGGCCAGGTTCCAGGAAGCATCGCTGGGGTTGGTCAAACCTTGCATGTCTCCGTAGAAGGAAAAGAGGAAACGGGTATCGTTGGGTGAGGGCTGCACGTATTCCGTGATGTCATCCTGTTCGGGTCTGAGCGGCTGGAATTTGGTCTCGTTGGGATTGCGTCCCGTGAGCAGCCAATACTTCTCGTTTGCCGTTCGGGCTGGGGCAGGGCTGAGATTATAGGGGTTGCCATCATCGGGACCGTCTCCCACCTTCCAATACCAGCAGTGGAATCTGAGCTGTTCTGGATCGGGGGTACAAACGCGGGCACCCACCAGACCGGTGGTCAACCCGCCATCGCCATCGGCGTCGTGAGTATAGGCAAATTCATAACCGGTACCCTTGACGTATCCGGAGAGGTCGTCCGATGCTTTTTCAGAACCCATGCTCTGAGGACCGCAGTCGGCATCCATATAGATCCCCATGGCGCAGTCAAAGAGAGTGTCCTGAGTGGCGATGTTCATGTTGGTGATGTTGAATTCCACATACACCAGGTTCTTGATGTAGTCATAGCTCCACTGGTAGGACATCTGGCGGATCCGCACCTTGAGAGGATAGTGCCTGTTCAAGCTCCGGGATTGTCCCAGATCACGGTCTCCCACAGTCCCCAGAGGGCAATAATCATAGTAATATGAGATAAAGTCCTGCTCTGACACGGGAGCTCCGTCTTCATCGATCTGGCCGTCACCGTCATCATCGTGTGGGGCAGAGAAAGCGAAGCTGGGATAGCTCTGATCGGCCAGATTCATGAATCCCAGCGGGAACCAGATCTCGGCGTTGTAACCCTCGTTGATGATGTTGAAGTTGCTCGTCTGGTGGATAAACTGGCCCCCAAAGCCCGAAAACTGGGTGGGCAATTCCGTGCCAACCCTCAGGGGGAAAGTATAGCCTGCAAAGTCTTCGTCGATGATCCCGTCGCCATCGTCATCCTCAGCGCGTTTCTGCTGTCTGGTACTGGCTGAGGCAATCTCATCCAGCACATTCCAGGCATTATACATATCCACCGCGTTGGCATTACCTGCCACCAGAGGATTGTAGGCAGGCAGAAACTCATAGAGGTCGGCGTCTCCGTCGAACCCAACCGTGAGCAGGGTATCCACCACGGGCTTCATCCAGGGACGCCAGTCCGGACTGCCCTCATATACTGTCCCGGTGCTGTCGGCACTGGGATTTAAGGCTCTCCAAAAGAGCTTACGGCCCGCGTCGTCGCGACGGTATTTCTTGGCCCCAAACCAGAGAGCGCCCTGGTAGAGGTAGTCGATACCGCTACCACCGGGGTACTCCAGAGAAGGATACTGGGGTACGACGTCATCCCCGGAACCGAAGAATCCGTAGTTACTCACGCGCAACCAGATGTTTCCCACGTTGTGGTACTTAGAGAGGTCGAGTTTTTTTGTTCCGGCAGTAGATTCAACCTTGGCCGCGAACACGGTGATAGGGATCAGCGCGATCACGAGGAGGCAGAATGCTATCTTACTAAACTTCATACATTACTCCCAATATTCTAATTTAGTCTAAAATCAACAGGTATGATCACAGTGGTATCCACAGGTTGACCACTGCTTTTGCCAGGCTGGAAGCGAATTTTCTTGACGGCATCGATAGCGGCGTCGTCAAGACCAGTTACGGAGCGTTGGACGGTGATGTTGCCCACGCTGCCGTCTTTGAACACTTCCACGTTGAGCACCACGGTTCCCTGAACTCTGGCACGTTTGGCAAAATCCGGGTACACCGGTTTCAACTCACCGATGATCACAGGGGGGTCATCGTAGGGGACAAAGATTACCATCTCGCCGTCCCTGGTAAGGCTGGAAGCCGTGGTGGAACGGATGTTGCCGATCTCAGCCAGGGCCTGTTCATACTTGGCAGTGAGGGCGGGATCATTGTCTGAGCTGAGCTCGTCGCTGATCACGATGGGCACCTCGATCTGTACTTCGGTGGGTGGGGGCTCGAGGCGTTCCCGCTCTTCCATGGGGATGTCCACCAGCTCAGTCTGAGAGGCGGTGAACTTCTGTTTACGGGCTTCGATGTTGGGGGTTACCAACATAACGAAGGTAAGCAACACCAAAGACAGGGTTACTGCTTTGCCAAACTGGGCGTTGGCGACGTCTTTCCAATCGTAGTATCTATTCACCATATCGCGCCTCTATTGCCGCTTTTGGGCCTCAAAGGCCACTACCAGAGTTTCAGCGTTCTGAAGCTGACGCATCACGTCGGACATGGCGCCATACTTGGTTTCGCGGTCTGTCCTGAAGCAGACTACGATCTCCGGATTCTCGGATTTCTTGCTGCGCAGCGCGTTGGCGATCATGACGTCTTCTTCAGATTCGATCTTGGTGGGGACATCATCCAGGAGGATAGTCTCGTTTTTCATCACGTAGATGGTGGTGGTGTTGTTGCGGGGGATGCGCTCGATGCTTTGCGCGACGGGCCAACGGTCCCGCTCCACCCAAAACTTCTTTTCCTGGACAAACACGGTGGAAACCATGAAGAACAGCAGCAGCAGGAAGGCGATATCGGACATGGAGCCGGTTGGAATAAAGGCTTCACGTTTTTTGGTTTGTTTGATCTTTGCCACCTGAGCTCCTTTAGTTTGTGGATAGAGAGATCTTCTCGGCTTTTTGGGCCTTGAGTCTGTCCACTACCCGGATCATTTCGTTGTACTGAGCTTCACGGTCGGTGATCACTTTAAAGATCATCTGATCGTTTACCCTCAGCTTCTGTTGAATGATGCTATCCAACTCGGCATTGTCGATCTTGCGGGCACCATCCTTGTTGATGGCGATACTGCCGTCCGCTGTGATCTGAAGACGAGTCATCTTGTCATCTCCCAACTGGATGGTCTCTGCCTGCTGAGCACTTTCCGGAGCTGCCGCGGGCAGGACAAGCTTGATACCTTCCTTCACGTCGAACTTGGTGGTCGCCATGAAGAAGATAATGAGCAGAAAGGCGATGTCGGACATCGACGACGTCGGTATCTCGGCTTTGCCTTTCCTCTTGCGGCCGACTTTCATCTCTACCCCCTATCAGGACTCGATCAGGGCTTCAATGACTTTCTCGGAGGCGCGTTGCATGTCAATAACCAGGCCGTCCACCATGGTCGTGAAGATATTGTTGAAGAATTGGACAGGGATAGCAACGATCAGACCGGCTTCTGTGGTGATCAAAGCGATCTTGATACCGGAGGCAACAATGGTGGCATCAACCGCACGGGCAGCCGCGATAGCATCAAAAGCTGAGATCATACCGGCCACAGTACCCAGGAATCCCAACATGGGAGCCAAAGTGATGGCGGTTGAGAGTTCCAAAAAGCCTTTCTCAAGATAGCTCATCTCGATCATGGCGGCGTTTTCCATGCTCTTTTCAACCGCGTCCACGCCTCTGTCCACTTTCACAAGACCTGCATGCAGCATGGCGGCGACAGGACCACGAGTCTTGGCGGCCAGCTCCACCGCTTCTTTATACTTCTTGTCTTTTATCAGAGGGACGATGCGTCCCAAAAAGTTGTTGAGATTGATCTTGCCGTGGATGAGGGCGATGAACTTCCAGATGACGTAGGCCATGCCATAGATGGTCACCAGCAGGATCGGCCACATGGCCCATCCGCCGTCTTTAAACCATTTCACCATTCCGCTGCCAAACACAAACTCGGCGATGTTCTTGCTTCCACTTGCAGCTTCTTCTGTTACTTCCGCTGCGGCTTCCTGGGCTCCCAGGACCGCGAACAGCATGGTCATCGCCATGATCAGCAGTACTATCCATGTGGTTTTCTTGTTCATTATGTGATTCCTCCTTCGGAATTGAAATTTAGAATTTGAATGACAGGCCAAGCGTGACACCACGGTGGTTGTTCACATAGCCGGGGTTTCTGATCGCCCGGTCGTAAACGTAGGCGACCTCGGGATAAGTGTAACCGGTCGTGGAGTCCGAGATATCATCTCCTGTTTCATAAGGGGAACCGGTACGGGGGTAGACGGTGAGGACGTTTTTGGTCTTGAAGAGATTTTCCACATCCAGGAATACGCTCATGCTCATATCCTTGGGCAGGGTGATGCCTTTGGATATCCTGAGGTTGGCCTGATTGGTCCAATCCTTGCGGAGGGAATTTGTATCCAGGAAGTTGGTGCCGATTTCTGCCTGAGGTGTATAGGGAGAACCGGAGGCAAAGCTCCAGGTGAGGTTGGCGCTGAAATCATCCATAGGCAGGATAAAGTTTGTGAAGGGCACAAAGAATTCCTCACCCTTGCCGATACGGAAGGTGAAGCTGGTATTGAGGTTGTGGCGTACGTCCCAATCCAGAGGGAACTCACGCAGGTTGGTCATTTCATCCTGGATGACGGTGCTGGAGTTGTTGCCCTGGGCCCAGGCGAGGGAGTAGGCAATGGTCCAGTTTGTGAAATTGGAGAGCACCTTCTCCAGCTGGATATCGATACCACGGGCGGAGCCGTAGTCTTCGGAGATGAATTTGTACCAGGTGATCTGTTCTTCACCGGGTTTCTTCTCTTTTACTGTGCTCACGTAGTTATAGAGGTTCTTGTAATAGGCAGTCATGTCGATCACATAGTCATCCGAAAGCTGGTGGGAAAGGCCCACTTCGTAGGTGACGGTGATCTGAGGCTCCAGGCTGGTATTTCCCACTGTGATAGCTGTGTCTGAGACATTGGCGTCGGCGGGAGGCTTGCTGGTGAAGATGAACTGCATCTGCGGGAGCTGGTTTTGATAGTTGTAGGCAAAACGCAGCACGTCGCGCTCTGTGATGGGATGGGACACACCCAGGCGGGGTGAAAGCATAGCCTGGAAGCGCTCGTTGGAGTCAAAATCCACGGTCCGGAAGCTGCCGTTATCCTGTAAGACTTTATATTGGCTGCCCAGATACCAGAAATCAAAGCGCAGGCCGGCGTTCACGATCATACCTTCCCACTCCATTTTGTCCTGGAGATACCAGGCCATCTGCCAGGGTTCGGCCTGGTAGCCGTCCCGCTTTCCAGATGCTTCCTGAGCGGCACGGAAATAGTCTTCCGGCTTGTAGATGGGGATCTTGACGCCGTCGTCGGTCACGAACACGTCATAGAGCTGGCTGGGGATGGGGTCGCCGGGATTCCAGGAGGCCAGATTGATGCTGTCGTAAACGCGGTTAAGACTGGCCTGACGCCTGTCTTCATAGATCGTGAGGAAGCTTTGAAGCTGGTTTTTTTCGATGTTGTGCTTGATAATCTCAAGCCCGGTCTTGGCCAGGTGGGTCTCGTTGACCTGATACTCGAAATCGGCGCGGAGGTTGGTGGACGAAGTGACGTCGTCTACAAAGCTGTCGCTGATGGTGCCAGGGGCTACAAAGCCAGTGATGGCGCGCGGATCTTCCACTCCGGAGACGCGGTAGGTCCAGAAGCTGGCGGGCAGGAATCCCTCATCGTAGATGCCGTCGGCGTTGTTGTCCACGCTGGAATATCCATAATCTCCCATGAGGACGTTATCCACATAGGTGTCGGCTTCGATCGGATTGCGGTAGAGATAGTTGTTGCGATCGATACCGCGGGGACCGGCAACACTGGTCTTCTGGTAGAAGCTGGCTTTGAGCTTGAGGTTCATGGAGGAGCTGAAGACGTGGTCGTAGGTGCCGATGTACTGGCTCTGCTTTACTTCGCTGATGTTGTAGTGATGCAGGGCGTAACGCCAGTTATAGGCAAAGCTGTGGTCATAGTTGCGGTCTCCTCGCATGGCGAAGGTGATCCTCTGGGTAGGGTTGAAGACGTATTTGGTCTTGAAGTTTATATTGTAGCCATTGTAATTGCGGTTTCCCAGATCGACGCCCAGGATGCTGCTTCTGTCTTCATAGGGATCATAGGGCTCGTATTCATATTCCAGGAGCTGGACACCGTTGTAAACGTAGTCCCGGTTGGGATTTCCCACCCAATATTCTTTGAGACGTCCGTCCTGCCATTCACCGCCACCGTTGAAGTAGAAAGTGAATTTTTCTTTGAGATCATCGTTGCCAATAGGCCAGACGGGACCGCCGAAGGCAAACTTGATGACGTCGGAATTGCGGCCGGAACCGATCAGGTGGTCGGTATTGTATTCTATCTTGCCACTATAGAAGGGATCTCCGTCTTTGGTGACGATGTTGATCACGCCTGATTGAGCGTTGCCATATTCAGCCGGGAAGCCACCCGTCATCACTTTCATGTCGCTGATCGCGTCCAGGTCCACGCCCAGTGCGGAACCACCGTCCACGGGGTCAGAAACGCTCATACCGTCCACGGTGTAGTTCACCTCATTGGCGCGACCGCCCCGGATGTGAAGCTCGCCTCCGATGTTTGTCACACCGGCTTGCAGGGAGACCACTCCGGCCACATCGGAGACCGCCACGTCGGACATGTTGGTCATCTCGATCTGTTTGGCGGATCCCACCCTGTCTTTTTCCACCCGGTCCTGCTCAGCCGTAACCACGACCGCGTTGAGCCTGATCCCGGTTTTATTCATAACGGGAGAGAGGGACGTGGTCTGGTCCACCTGAATGCGGACATCGTTGAAGGTGTAGGTGTCAAAACCGATGAGGGTGAATTTGACGGTGTAAAACCCGGGAGGGATGTTGATGATGATGGCCGTGCCTTTGTTGTTGGTCTGGCCACCGGTGATGGAACGGCCGCCTTGGAGGACGGCAACGTTTACAAATTCTATAGGCCTGCCGCCGTTGTCGCGAACGCGGACAGCGAGCCGGCCGGTTGTGGCGGCATTGAGCAAGGCCATGCTGCCGATCAGAATGAGCAGGATCAATGCATATTTACGCATCGATAAACCTCCCTTATCTCTAAGCATTATTTCTGTTTGCAATAGCTTACCTGATCAAGTGGTGATTCTACGCGGATACTCTTTCAGGGGTAGGTCACGTTAATCTGGTATAAGCAAAATAGTCAAGCAGTTTTTTGGATAGTTTTTGCCGAAGGCCGAGGCAAAGCGTCAACAGCTCCATAATCACGTCCCAAAATCATTCTGAATCGCTCCACAATCTGCCTGCCTCCCTTATCCGCCCCGCATCCTATTACGGACTCATTACGGACTTAGTCCGTAATGAGTCCGTAATAAGTCCGTAATGCGAAGGGGAAGGAAAAGGGGGATTTGGTTGGAGTTCCCTGACGCAAAACCTGGATTGTGGTGAGGTTGGTCAGTCTATGAAGCGGACGGGAGGATCGAGATCACGGCTGCTTACGATCTCTCCGATCATGATCCCGCCGGTGGCATTGAGCAGCTCTTCCGCGGCGTTTTCTTCCACCACGGCGATCATTCCGATCCCCAGGTTGAAGGCCTTGCGCATCTCGGCATCGGATACTCCGCCAGCGTGTTGGAGCCATCTAAACATCTGCGGCACCTCGCTCATGGGATAGCTCACATAAGCGCTCAACCCAGCGGGGATGATCCTTTTGAGGTTGCCGGGAATTCCACCCCCGGTGATGTGGGCCAGGCCATGCAGGCCAGGATGAGTGAGGAAGGTTTTCAGGCTGCCTAAATAGCTGCGATGGACGCTGAGCAGAAGCTCCGCGACCGTGGCATTGAGTTCCGGTATAAAGCTGTCCACGCTGAGGCCCAGTTTATCGAAGACGATGGCGCGGGCCAGAGAATAGCCATTGGTA
>Ga0208459_1000906_pt1 | contig 29743 bp, 25 predicted proteins | sample AD_UKC087_MetaG_FD_184433 | JGI IMG/M metagenome (GOLD analysis project Ga0208459, IMG submission 184433) | Active sludge microbial communities of municipal wastewater-treating anaerobic digesters from USA - AD_UKC087_MetaG (SPAdes) (version 2) | ecosystem: Engineered > Bioreactor > Anaerobic >... | reverse complement strand
AGATACAGCCATATATAAGGAAATACATAGCAGCGGTCACTTGTCGGATACGATTAATTTCAAAAATAATTTGTTGATTATTGTCATAGCTTAAGTTATAATTATATTAATTAAATATAAACTGCATCAATATAATGTGGATAATATGGTTCCAAAGTTTCTACCAAACAACCGTAAATTGTTTGACTATTGATATTATTATTCTATTGATGCGATTAGTTACACTATCGCATTTTTACTTTCTTGGTGCAAAGTTTATAAAATTAGGAGGATGTTAATGAAAAAATTATTAAGCATCATTTTAGTGCTGGTGCTGGCACTTACAATGCTGACTGCATGTGGCAGCAATGAGCAGCAGCCTGGACCCCAGGAGCCAGGACCTTCGGGAGAAGGAGTTTTCCCTGCAGTTCCCAAGGAAGATATTAAGGTTGGAGTAATTCATATAGGCAATCCTGCAGATGGTTCAGGTTATTCATTTGCACACGACCAGGGAATAGTAGCAATGCAGAATGCACTAGGTCTAGATGACAGCCAGATAATCCGCAAGAACAATGTAAATGATACAGACCCTACAGCTACTGAAGCTGCAATTCTTGAATGTATTGAAGAAGGAGCTCACATCGTTTTCGGTACAAGCTGGGGATATATGGATACAATGGAAGCATTGGCAGCAGAATATCCTGATGTAATATTTTCACACGGTTCAGGGTATAAAGGCAATGACAGGAACTTTAACAACTACTTTGGAAGAATCTATCAGGCAAGATACTTGTCAGGAATTGCAGCAGGACTAAAAACAGAAAGCAATAAGCTTGGATACGTGGCTGCAATGGGCAAGGATAATTCAGAGGTAACCGGAGGACTGAATGCATTTGCAATGGGAGCATATTCCGTTAATCCGGATGCAAAAGTCTATGTAAAGGTTACAAACAGCTGGTATTCACCGGAAGAAGAAACAAATGCAGCAAAGGCGCTGGTTGCCGAAGGCTGTGACGTAATAGCACAACATTGCGATACTCCCAACCCTCAGCTGGAAGCAGAGAAGGCAGGGGTTTTCGGCATAGGCTATAATTCAGATATGTCCAAGGATGCTCCAAAGGCTACCGTTACATCAGCAGTATGGAATTGGGGAGCTTATTATACATGGGCTGTAGAACAGGTTGTAAACGGAACATGGACCAGTGAAAATTACTTCGGCGGAATGAAGGAAGGCATGGTTGATATTTCACCTATTAATGAAAGCATTGCCGCAGAAGGAACCGCTGAAAAGATAGAAGAAGCAAGACAGTCTATTATGGACGGCAAATTTAATGTTTTTGACGGAGTAATAGAGACCAATGACGGGTCTACGGTGGGAGAGGAAGGTAAAACACTGGATGACGGGACAATTACAGGGGGAATCAACTGGTACTTTAAAACAGTAGTGGAAAAATAATAATTAAAGGGGTTGGTTCTTACCAGCCCCTTAATGACATAAACAGGAGATTATGTTGAAAACAAATGAGACAAATTATGCAATTGAGCTAAAGGGCATAACAAAAACCTTCGGGAAGGTAATTGCAAACGACAATGTAAGCCTTGGCATCAAATACGGTGAAATTCTTGCTTTGCTTGGAGAAAACGGGTCAGGAAAGACCACATTGATGAATATTTTATCCGGCATTTATTATGCAGATGAAGGCACAATATCCATTGATGGCAAAGAAGCTGTCATAACAAATCCAAATGAAGCAATAAATTCAGGCATAGGAATGATTCACCAGCATTTTAAACTGGTGGAAGTGTTCAGTGCAATGGACAATATTGTTTTGGGCACAAAAGGTAAATATGTAAAAAGCAGTGCATTAAAAGAAGAAATTCTCCAAATGAGCAATAAATTCGGTTTAGAAATAGAGCCTGACAAAAAAGTTTACAATATGTCCGTAAGCGAAAAACAAACTGTTGAAATAATGAAGGTACTCTACAGGGGGGCAAAAATATTAATATTAGACGAGCCCACTTCAGTCCTCACACCTCAGGAAACGGAAAAACTGTTTATAATACTGCGTAAAATGAAGGAGCAGGGAAATGCCATAATTATTATTACTCATAAGCTCAACGAAGTTTTAGCCATCAGCGACAGGGTGGCAATACTTCGAAAAGGGCAGGTGGTTGATACTGTAAAAACCGCGGACACCAATGAAAAAGAGCTTACAGAGTTAATGGTTGGCAGACCCATCAGCCTTGAAATAAAACGTCCTGAAACAGAGAACAATAAAACTGTTTTAAGGGTGGTAGATCTTTCTGTTGTAAATGAGGATGGTACAATAGGCTTGAAGGATATTAATTTTACCCTTAAAAGCGGAGAAATATTGGGAGTAGCAGGAATTGCAGGCAGCGGACAAAGGGAGCTGTGCGAAACAATCGCAGGGCTTATGGATGCCAGGAAAGGCGCCGTCTTATATAACAAAGAAAATATTATAGGGAAAACTCCCGATGAAATTATAAATTTAGGCATAAGCATGAGTTTTGTGCCGGAGGACAGATTGGGAATGGGGCTTGTAGGCTCCATGGACATGATAGACAATATGCTTCTTAAATCATACAAAAAAAACAAAGGCTTTATAATCGATAAGAAACCATCCAGGCTCTTAGCTGAAGAACTGGTTGATAAACTCAGCATTGTAACACCTGGCGTTGAAACTCCCGTAAGAATGCTGTCCGGGGGAAATGTTCAAAAGGTTCTTTTGGGAAGAGAAATTGAATCAGAACCAAATGTACTCATTACCGCATATCCGGTTAGAGGTCTTGATATAAATTCTTCCTATATAATTTATGATTTATTGAATGCACAAAAGAAAAAAAACGTGGCAATACTATTTATAGGGGAAGATTTGGATGTTCTGTTAGAGCTGTCCGACAGAATTATGGTTTTATGCCACGGTGAAATAATGGGAATCGTGGATGCAAAAAATACTGCCAAGGAAGAAATAGGGCTAATGATGGCAGGAAAAAAGATGAAAGGAGTTGACTCAGATGAATAACAAAAGCCACACTCCTTTTATCAGGATTGTAAAAATATCCGAACGTTCAAACAAGGATACCATAAATATAAGAATAATTGCCTTTGTGTCGGCACTTACGGCAGGAGGTATTTTCATACTGCTCCTGGGCTATAATCCGCTGGAATTGTACGGGACCATCATATCCGGAGCATTCCGGAGCAAAATGGCAGCCCAGGCAACAATAAGGTTTATGATTCCCTTGCTCATGTCATCCTTGGGCGTGGCTCTGGCATTTAAAATGAGGTTTTGGAATATTGGAGCTGAAGGACAGATAATTGCAGGGGCTGTCTGCGCTTCATACTTTGCACTTTATCATGATAACTGGCCTCACTTTTTATTATTGATTGTAATGTTTTTAGCAGGAGCCATAGGAGGAGGTCTGTGGGGTTTAATACCTGCATACTTCAAATCAAAATATGACACCAATGAAACACTTTTTACATTGATGCTCAATTATATAGCCCTGTACGTTATAACATACCTACGGGATGGTCCCTGGAAGGACCCGGGATCTTCAGGGTTCCCAAAAATTGCAAGATTTACCGCCAATGCTCAAATAGATAAAGTGCTGGGAGTTCATTTCGGATGGATTATCGCCCTGATTTTGGTGTTTCTTGTATATATTTATCTAAAGTATACAAAACACGGTTATGAAATAAGCGTTGTAGGTGAAAGCAAATCCACTGCCAGATATGCAGGAATGGATGTTAGAAAGATAATACTTCGAACAATGATTATAAGCGGCGGCATCTGCGGTATTACTGGAATGATTCAGGCTGCAGGCTCAGACATGACATTGGCGTCTTCCGTTGCAGGAGGTGTGGGTTTTACAGCCATAATAGTGTCCTGGCTAGCGAATTTGAATCCTTTCGGAATACTTTTGGTTTCCTTCCTGTTCAGTGTCCTTGAAAAGGGCAGCAGCGTCATGCAATCCACCTATGGGCTGTCAACATACTTTGCCGGCGTCCTTCAGGGGATAATATTGTTTTTTATTTTAGGATGCGAATTTTTCATTAGATATAAGTTTGTACTGACCAAAAAAGGAGGTAGATAAAATGCTAATAAAATTCTTGATTGCAGCTGTATTCGCAGGAACACCTCTGATTTTTGGCACAGTAGGGGAAATAATGAATGAAAGAGCAGGACTCCTGAACCTTGGGGTTGAAGGAATGATGGCTATGGGTGCTGTTGCAGGCTTTATGGCCGGATATTTTTATGACAGCATATTAATTGCTCTTTTGGCAGCTTTTTTGGCAGGCGTGCTTGGTGCTTTGATTTATGCTGTTTTAACAATTACATTTATGGCAAATCAAAATGTTACCGGACTGACACTTACAATCTTCGGTGTAGGAATATCAAACTTCGCGGGAGAATTTATGCTGGTAAATTCTGCTTCATCTTCATTGAAGCTTCCTGAGCAGATAGCTTCCCAGATAAGCAATTTAAATATTCCAGGCCTAAGCACAATTCCGGTTATAGGACCCTTGTTTTTCCAATATAACATCTTTGTTTATTTAGGACTGTTTATTGCAGTAATCTGCGGCATATACTACAGCCGCACAAAGACAGGTCTCAATGTGAGAGCAATAGGAGAAAACCCGGGAGCAGCCGATGCGGCAGGCATAAAGGTAACAAAACTAAAATATATAAATGTCCTCATAGGAGGAGGCATATGCGGCATAGGAGGGGCATACTGTTCAATGATTATCAATGGCGGCGTATGGATGAACAACCCGGTAAACGGCCAGGGATGGATTGCCGTGGCTCTTGTTATATTTGCATCATGGAGGCCTTTAAGGGCAATTTTCGGCTCATTTATATTCGGAGCCTTCAATATTTTAAAATATTATTTTCCAAAAACAATTTTTACTTTTCCAAATGCATTTTATGATATGCTTCCGTTTATCATTACTGCCCTGGTACTGGTTATTACTTCAATAAGAAAATCAAAGGAAAACTCACAGCCTGCAAGCTGCGGAGTAAATTATTTCAGGGAAGAAAGATAAACTTTGGAATCTCAATACGAAATTTGGGCTGTCATATCAATTTGACAGCTCTTTTTAAATAAAATCCAAATTCTATCTATTTAACAATCAGCACCCTGTATGTTATACTGTTATTGTGAATTTTAACAGTCTCATTTCCATATAATAATATATATAATTATGAATAATACTTTTTCAAAATCAAAAACTACTTGAAATGGAGGTATTATGAAAAAAATAATATTTATTGTCATATTGTCTGTATTATTAACCGGCTGCAGCACTGTTTTTTCTGATGTTACTGAAATCGAAGCAGTAAATTTGCAAAACGGTGATAATACTTTAATTCCGAAAGAAAGCAAGGATGCTGACATAATTTTGGATGCGGTAAATAAGAAGGACAAAACAGAAGAGGATATATCAACCTTGTTAAATTATGAAATCATACTCAAAAAAGACAAGAGCTGGGAAATTTACAAAATTTATTTTGATACAGGCAGCCAGGCCGCGTATATTGCAAAGGATGACACAATTTATAAAATAAAGGACAATGCCGCCAGACAGTTGTTTTTAAGCCAAGTCTTTTCATATATATATGTTTCTGAAATTTATGATTCATATCTTGAGCTGAACGGTGAAAAACTAAGTCCGGATGTGGAATATAACTGGAACAGCAAAAATATTGAAGGACATTTCGTGAACAACCAGGGGATACTAAAGGGAAAAGTTGAAAACAATAATCTGGTATCCCTGTCACAAACCGATGTTATAGATATCAAACATGAAAAGCAGCCGGATAACCAAACAATAAGAATTTATGACCAGGACAAAAGCTTATTATATACAGGGAAGGAGCTGGGGGAGGTTTTAAGTAGCATAAAAAGCGACGGTGAATACCTGGTTGAATGTGAAAGCAGGTGGCGCTATAAGGAAGACTCCCCATCATATGGCAGCAGGACACTAAAATTTAATGCCCTGCTTGACATACCTGCAGACATTAACATAGTTACAAAAGAAAACTATCCCGGCAATATTTTGCTGATTTCTGTCGAAAACCTAAATACTGATGAGGCGATAAAGCTATATACAGATGCCGTAAAAATTGACAATGATATTTATGTTTATAAGGATAAAAACTATTATATTTTCCCCATAGACCTGTATGCACAGCCCGGGGACTACCTTGTTACGGCTGTAGTAAATGAAGGCAGTGAAAGAGAATATATGCTGGAAAAAACATTAACTGTAGGGAATAAAAGTTTCAAAACCCAGTATCTTACCGTCAGCGAGGAAATGAATGAAACTAACAATGATAATACTGCAATTTATGAATTTGCCCAGCTTGTGAAGCCCGCAAGAACAGATTCTGCAAAAGAAAAGCTGTGGGAGGGCACGTTTGTAATGCCGGTTGAAGGTGAGCTGACAACAGATTTTGCTGAAATAAGATATGTAAACAATGAGCCCTCTGCATCCAGGCATTCAGGACTTGATTTGGCTGCTCCCAAGGGTACTCCTGTCATAGCACCAAATAACGGAAGAGTGACCTTTGCCATGGAAGGCCTTCTTTCTCCGGGGAACACCATTGTTATTGACCATGGAATGGGGCTTTTTACTTCCTATTATCATTTAAATACTATCGGGGTGGAGAAGGGAGACCAGGTTAAAAAGGGAGATACTATCGGAACTGTAGGTACCACGGGATTTTCGACAGGTCCTCACCTGCATTATGCAGTAAGCATATACAATACGTATGTAAATCCATATCAGACCTTAAGCGGTATAATTGACTAAAAAACTGTTTAGGATGTATGATTTTATGGTATATAATCAATATAGAGTATAAGGAGGTCACGATGGAATATATAGGATACGCCTGGCTTGGATTAGTTGTTGCATGTGTAATAATAGAAGCTATGACAGTCAGCTTGACAACAATATGGTTTGCTACCGGAGCAATTGTTGCATGGTTGGTTTATTTGATCGGTTTTGGAATGGAAGTACAAATTATTGTATTTTTGCTGGTTTCTATAGTATGTCTTATATTTACAAGGCCGATTGCAATGGAAAAGTTTAAGGTCGGCAGAGTCAGGACCAATGCTGAATCATTGATAGGGCAGTCCTATAAGGTTCAATCGACAATTGACAATATTAATAATACCGGCACGATAGATGTAAAAGGACAGATGTGGTCTGCAAGGTCTGTTGATGACCAGGTGATTGAAAAGGATGAAATTGTGATAATAAGAAGTATTGTAGGCGTCAAGCTTATGGTTGAAAAAAAATAAGGAGGAATTAAATGTTAGAATATTTAGGTTTTGTTTTATTGCTTGCAATAGTTGTTGTACTGCTCGCAGCAAATATCAGAATAGTGCCTCAGGCAAATGCCTATGTTATAGAGCGTCTTGGAGCCTATCAGGCAACATGGAGCGTGGGGGTACATGTAAAGGTTCCCTTGATCGACAGGGTGGTCAAGAAAGTATCGCTTAAGGAACAGGTAATTGATTTTCCGCCCCAGCCTGTTATAACCAAGGATAATGTAACCATGCAGATAGATACGGTAATATTTTTCCAGATTACCGACCCGAAGTTTTACACCTATGGAGTTGAGAGACCTATATCTGCAATTGACTACCTGAGTGCAACAACATTAAGAAATATAATCGGTGATTTGGAGCTTGACGAAACATTGACATCAAGAGAAATAATAAATACAAAAATGCGGGCTGTCCTGGATGATGCCACAGACCCTTGGGGTATTAAGATTAATCGTGTCGAGGTTAAGAATATACTGCCGCCGAAGGAAATCCAAAATGCAATGGAAAAACAAATGAAAGCTGAGAGGGAAAAAAGAGAAGCCATACTCATTGCTGAAGGACAAAAAAGTTCCGCCATATTAGTATCCCAGGGCAAGAAGGAATCTTTGATACTTGAAGCAGAGGCAGAAAAACAGGCAGCAATTTTAAGGGCAGAAGCAAAAAAAGAAGCTTCAATCAGAGAGGCGGAAGGCGAGGCAGAAGCAATTTTAAGCATTCAAAAAGCAACCGCTGAGGGCTTGAAGATGATAAAAGATGTTGAGCTTAACAAGGAAGTACTCACATTCAAGAGTTTTGAATCCTTTGAAAAAGCAGCCAACGGTCAGGCAACAAAGATAATAGTACCATCGGAAATTCAGGGATTAGCAGGACTTTCAAAAGTATTGACAGAAACTATAAAAGAATCCTGATTAAGTGAATAAAACAAAAATGCGCCTAAATGGCGCTTTTTTAACACTTATTCACCTGAATATATCCTTTGAAAAGGTAATTTTCCCTCTGTTTTGTATGAACTTATCTGCCATAATGCACTGAACAATCAAAACTACTCCCAAGGCGGCTATTATATCACCTATGCTTACCACGAACCAGTTTCCTACGGGAATAATACTGCCTAAAAAACTCAGCACTGCTGTTTCCGAAGATGTATAAAATAATAATTTGCCTGCGTTTAACAGTTCTGTTGCTTCCTGACCGTATATTTGTGCCGTAGCTTCAGGTGACAGGGGAAATTTGAATGTATTTGCCAAAAATGACAGCAGATTCAAAGCAAGTCCAACCAGCGGAATAAACATAAACCTTATATGTATATTCGCTATTAAAAACAATCCGGTAAAAACCATAGACCCAATAAGAAATGCTGAATATAAAAATGAATCATAGTCATAAAGCCCTAAATTTATAACAATAATGCCCAGGTAAAACAAAGCTGAAATGTAAATCAAGGGTCTGAAAGAGAAATTAACATATGATAATCTGCTCAGCTTTCCTCTTCTTATAAAGCCTATTATTATTCCTAATACTAACGCTTCGAGAAACATTTCCTGCCTCCGGTACATAGAATCATAATAATTTTACAATATATATTGAATTATAGCAACTTATATTTGACAAAAAATGCTATTCTTTAAGGTTAAAATTAAATTATTCCTGTTACAGTATATGCAATTTGCATGGATTTTATAAAGTTCTCCCTAATAAATGAATATTGACTGGGTAGACTATCTATGTTATTATTCTTGTAATTATCTATTTTAGGAGGTTTAATACTTTGTTAGATGAAGGCTCTATATGGGGTCCGCTGATTTTACAAACCATTTTGTTATTTGTTAACGCTGTTTTTGCATCAGCTGAAATTGCAGTTATTTCAATGAATGACAACAGAATAGCAAAGCTTACGCTGGAGGGGGATAAGCGTGCCGTAAGACTTACAAAGCTTACACAGGATTCATCACAATTTCTTTCCATAATACAAATCGCCATTACACTGGCATCACTTTTAGGAGGCGCTTTTGCTGCAGAAAACTTTGCAGGCAGGCTTACCAATCTTTTGATAAAAATAGGCCTTAACATACCATTTTCAGTTTTAAATCCCGTATCGGTAGTATTAATCACAGTTTTATTGGCTTATATAACACTGGTGATGGGGGAGCTTGTTCCTAAGAGAGTGGCAATGAAAAATGCAGAAAGATTAGCCTTGTCCTTATCGGGACTTTTATATTTTATAGCACGACTGTTTGCTCCCCTGGTTTGGCTTTTGACCGTATCAACAAACAGTGTCTTAAGGCTTATAGGTATTGATCCTGATGCTGTAGATGATGAGGTAACGGAAGAAGATATCCGCATGATGGTAGATGTGGGAAGCGAAAAAGGGTCCATAAATGAAAATGAAAAAGAAATGATTCAAAATGTTTTTGAATTTGATAATAAAACAGCCGAAGAAGTAATGACTCACAGAACAGAAGCAGTAATTCTTTGGCTTGATGAAACAGAAGATGAATGGGACGATAAAATATCCCAAAGCAGACATTCAAAATACCCCGTATGTGACGGAAGTGCAGATAATGTTATCGGAGTTCTGTATGTCAAGGACTATTTCAGAATTGAAGATAAGAGCAGAGAAAATATTATGAAAAATGTTGTTAAGCCTGCATATTTTGTTCCTGAGACAGTGAGGACAGATGTTTTGTTCCAAAATATGAAAAAGACAAGAAACCATTTTGCAGTTGTTTTTGACGAATACGGAGGAATGAGCGGTATTATTACCATGAATGATTTGCTGGAGCAGATAGTAGGGGACATTGACGATGATTACCTGATACCCGGAGAAGAGGAAATTGAAAAAATAGATGACAATACCTGGAAGATAAAAGGGTCAGCATATCTGGACGATGTGTCCAGGGAATTAAAAGTGAGTCTGCCCGATGAAGATTTCGATACATTCGGGGGGCTGGTTTTCGGAATATTGGGAATTATTCCTGAGGATGGAAGCACTTTGGAACTGGAGGAATATGGACTTAGAATCCTGGTAACGGAAATAAAAGGCAGAAGGCTTGAAACATCAATAGTATACAAGAATTTGGACAACGGTGAAGAATAAAGAGAAAAATTATTTGTATACTGTTAAGGAGGATTTTTATGGATTTTTTATTAGGAAGATTGTTGTATCTGCCGGGTATATTACTAGGTATATCTGTTCATGAATGCTCCCACGGTTATGCAGCAGTCAGAATGGGTGATGATACACCTCTTATGCAGGGGCGTATAACTTTAAACCCGTTAAGTCACTTGGATCCTATGGGCTTTTTATGCCTGCTGGTCTTTGGCTTCGGCTGGGCTAAGCCGGTGCAGATTAATCCCAGGAATTTTAAGAATCCCCGACGGGATGATGCTCTTGTTTCATTGGCAGGACCGGTATCTAATTTTTTAGTTGCATTTTTATTTATGGGGCTTATGAAACTGGCAGATATGTATTTACCTTACACTCTGCCAAATCAAATAGTATTTGAAGTATTGAGAAGCACGGTATATATTAATCTGGTTCTTATGGCATTCAACCTTATACCCATACCTCCCTTGGATGGTCACCACATATTGGGAAGCATAGGAGGAGCAAAGGTTTGGAATTTTTATTATAAGTATCGCGAACAACTGAGGTTTGCACTTCTCCTCCTGATTGTATTCAGGGGAATAGGAAGAATAATAGGACCTGTCATTAATGTTATATACAGATTTTTATTTTCAATATTTTTTTAAGAGGTAAAAATGGAGTCTAAAAAGGAATTAAGAAAAAGAATTCTAAGTATAAGAAACAATATGCCCGGAGAAGATGTGGTAAATAACAGCCGCATAATAAGGGATAAAATTATTGGTCTTGATGTTTACAAACAAAGCAAGGTCATTTTCATATACATGGATTTCAAGAATGAGGTTATGACATCGGATCTTATCAAACATATGCTGTTTGAGAAAAAACGTGTTGTAGTACCATACACCGATACAGTAAGTACGGTCTTGATTCCTTCTGAAATAACCGGGGAATCAGACTTAAAGCTGAATTCTTTCGGATACAGTGAACCGAAAAAGGTTTCTCCAGTGAATATAGAAGAAATCGATCTGGTTATAATTCCGGGTCTTGTATTTGACAAGAATTTAAACAGAATCGGCTTCGGCAAGGGGTATTATGACAGGATTCTAAACAAGTTGAAAGCATCAGCAAGGAAGGTTGCTGTTGCCCATGATTTCCAGGTACTTGAAGAAATACCAGCAGAGGAACACGATGTTAAAATGGACATGATAATAACGGAAAAAAGCATAATGAAAAGGGATACATCTTCTCTTTGATAGTCTTGCCAGCAGAAAGAATACCCCTGTACTTACCTGGCTATAGTAATCACATAGACTTTTGAAACACCGAAATCAAGAAGGACTTTAGAGCATTCATCGGCAGTGGACCCTGTTGTGTAGACATCATCTACCAGAAGGACTCTGCTGTTTTTTATATTTTCGTTTCTAAGAGGAAATTTTACAGCAAATGCACCCTTCAGATTTTTCCTTCTTTCATCCTTGCTCTGCTGGCTTTGTTTTGGAGTTTTTACGGTCCTTTTCAAGGCATCAGCATAAGGAATGGATAATTCACGGCTCAGGTGTTTTGCCAGCAGTTCAGACTGATTGTAGCCTCTTGTGCGCATTTTAGACCTGTGAAGGGGTACTGATGTTATGTAGTCAAAGCTGGTGTAGTCATTTTCTTTCATATAATTTAGAAGGCAGGCGGCGAAAAACTTGTAAAAGTAAGGTTTATTGTAATACTTATAGCTGTAGATGCTGTCCTTTACAATACCTTCATAGGAAAAAGGGGCTTTGGCAGTTTCAAAGCTCTTCTCATATACAGCACAGTCCGGGCACAGACATTCAGATGCATAGTCAATTGGCTTGGAACACTTAATGCACAGGGGAGGCATAATTTTTTTGAGTTTTTTTTGGCAGTCAATGCAAATATACCTGTCATTGATGGATTCATCATAAAGATTGCATATAAAGCAGGTGTTTTTTTCAGGATATAAAAGTTCTAAGAAGGATGCAGCATACTCTTTCATTTTATCCCCCCATTGTTCCAAAGATGTATCTTATGTTTCAGCGAGAAACCTTAGGCAAGTTCCCACTGTCCCACTGTCCTCAGCCTGTAGTCAAGTGCAGAGAAACGCTTGTCTATTTTGTTGTTTTCAATCATTTCTTCCATGTATTTTTCCTGTCCTGCAAGAACTACCAGCCTCTTTGCCCTTGTTATTGCAGTATAGAACAGATTGCGGGTAAGGAGCATGGGCGGTCCCCATACCATGGGCATTATGATAACGGGAAATTCGCTTCCCTGGCTTTTATGCACTGTTGTGGCATAGGCAAGTATCAATTCATCCAATTGGCTGAAGGAATATATTACTTCCTTTTCATCATCAAATAAAACATGCATTTCTTGTTCCACATTATCAATAAAGAGGATGTTTCCCATATCACCGTTAAATATACCTTCTCCGGTAATAAAATCATCATCTTTTAATTTCCATTCTGCCTGGTAGTTGTTTTTTACCTGCATTACCTTGTCTCCTGTCCGGAAGGTGTACCTGCCGAATACTTTTTCATTCTTCAGCCTGGAAGGAGGATTTACTGCCGACTGAATTTTTTTATTTAATTCAATAACTCCTGCATCTCCCTTTTTCATGGGCGATAAAACCTGTATATCTTTCATTGGGTCAAAACCGTACTTTGAAGGAAGGCGGTTTTTATACAAGTCGACTATCAGGTCAACGATATTATTTATATTGCTTTCTCTCATAAAATAAAAATCTGAATCCTTTTTATTCAATATAGGCATTACACCTTTGTTTACAGCATGTGCGTTTTGAACAATCATACTTCCCAGAGACTGTCTGAAAATCATGTCAAGGCGGATTGTCTTTATGGTGTTGCTCTTAATTATGTCGGATAAAACATTGCCCGCACCTACAGAGGGCAGCTGGTCAACATCTCCGACCATTATAAGCTTTGTGCCTCTTTTCAGGGCTTTCAGCAGATTATTCATAAGCAGTATGTCAACCATGGACATTTCATCAACTATAATTGCATGGCAGTCCAGGGGGGAGTTTTCATTTTTATTAAAGGTTAAATTGCTGTCATCTTCCCCGTAGGCATATTCCAGGAGGCGGTGGATGGTTTTTGCCTCTCTTCCCGTGGATTCGGTTATACGTTTGGCTGCTCTGCCGGTTGGAGCGCATAGGAGGACCTTTTTATTCATCCCCTCAAATATTTTAATAATTGATAAAATTATTGTTGTTTTTCCTGTTCCCGGTCCTCCTGTTATGACCGTAGCACCGTTTAATACAGATTGCACCACTGCTTCCTTCTGCATATCAGTCAGGGATATAGACCTGTCTTCATGAGATTCCAGGCGCATAAGCACATCTTCCTCTGTAATGCTTAGGTCCGGCCGGGATAAATTTATTAAATTTTTGCATACATTTACTTCAGCAGTGTGATAGGGAAGATAATATACCACAGACTCGGAATTAATTGTTTCAATATGTATTTTATCTGTGAAAGCCATGTTCCTTATTTCATCTTCCGTATTTTCAATTGAGCATTCAAGAAGGTCTGAAGAGTTTTTTACCAGGAGGCCATACGGCACATAGGAGTGACCCCTTGCTGCATATTCCGCCAAAACGTATTTCACTCCCGATGATATTCTGTAAGGAGAATCTTTCTCAACCCCCAGAGAGGAAGCTATTTTATCTGCAAGCTTAAAACCTATGCCGTAAATATCTTCAGCCAGCCGGTAGGGATTATCTTTAATTACATTTATTGTGCTATTACCGTATTCTTTAAAGATTTTCATGCTGTAGCTGGTGCTGATATTGTGGCTTTGCAAAAACATCATGACTTCTTTTACATCAGCTTGTTCCTGAAAGCTTCTCGCGATCATGTCTGCCTTTTTACCGCCTATACCGTCAATTTCAGTCAGCCTCCCGGGATTGTTCTGAATAATGTCAAAGGTATCCTCTTTAAAAACGTCAACTATTTTTTTTGCCGTATACTTGCCTATACCCTTTATCAAACCTGACGACAGATAGCTTTCTATCTGTTCCAGACCTGTGGGAAGGATGGAATTGTATATGTCTACTTGAAACTGCTCTCCGTATTTTGGATGATTAACTCTTTCTCCAAAAACTTCAATATTTTCACCGGAAACATCAGTGCTGAAGATACCTGTCAGTGTTATTACTTCATCACTTGTTTCCAGTAAAGCCACGGTGTATCCGTTTTCATTATTTCTAAAAATAGTTTCAACAATTGTGCCTTTAAGACTTTCCATTTAATGCTCCTTTACACCCTATACTTGAATGTCCCAGATAGTCATAGCAAAATTATACCACAAATATACCCTTATGGTAGATATCATTTATTTGGAATATTACAAATTTCTCTTTAAAATAAAGAAAAACTGTGGTAAACTGAATTTCAGTTTGATACTTAATTGTACGGGGGCATTTCGGAATGTCCCCAATGATAATAAGAAAGGGAGAAACATGTCTAAGGAGAATTTTATTAAAGGCGCTGCTATACTAAGCGTGTCGGGATTATTTGTAAAAATATTGGGAGCAATATACAGAATACCTCTGACAAATTTAATAGGTACCGAGGGGATAGGCTACTATCAGCCTGCCTATAATATATATAATCTTTTGCTTGTAGTGTCCCTGTCAGGATTTCCCACAGCTATTGCCAAGATGGTTTCCGAAAGAAGAGCTTTAAACAATTGTCAGGGAGCATATCAGGTTTACAAAACAGCAGGCTGGGGTCTATTTTTAATCGGGCTTGTTTCATCTGTTTTTGTATTTTTATTTGCCCGAAGTCTTGTTACATTTCTTGGCTTTCCCGGCTCTTACTACTCCATGGTAGCACTGGTTCCCGCCTTGTTTGTAGTACCCTTGCTGTCTGCTTACAGGGGGTTTTTCCAAGGAATGCAGAACATGACTCCCATTGCCTTGTCACAGCTCATTGAGCAGTTATTCAGGGTTGCTGTCGGCTTATACCTGGCATATGCACTGGTAGGCAGAGGACTTGAGGAAGCTGCGGCAGGAGCTACCTTTGGAGCATCAGCAGGAGGTCTTGCTGCCTTTATACTGATATTTATAATGTTTTTATTAAACAAAAAAAATATGAAAGAAGAAATTGCCTCATCAAAAAACAATAAAACAGAATCTGCACGGCATGTAATAAAAAGTCTTTTATATATTGCCATTCCTATAACAATAGGAGCTTCTATAGCACCGGTGATGGGCATAGCGGATTCATATATAGTTTCCAACCGGCTGTCATTCATTGGATATGACGATATACAGATTGCTGATATGTTCGGCGAGTTAAGCGGTACGGCACAGACCCTGATAAATTTCCCCCAGGTATTCTCCACAGCAGTTGCAATGAGTTTAGTCCCTGCAATTACGGATGCCTTTACCAGGAGACAAATGAACAAATTAAGTGTTACTGCAGATGCAGGAGTAAAGATGTCATTGATCATAGGGCTTCCCTGCGGCATAGGTTTGTTTATGCTGGCAGAACCCATAATTGCCCTCCTTTATCCATCGATAGGCCCCGCAAAGCATGCAAGTTCCGGGGCACTTTTGGAAATACTGTCAATAGGAGTAATTTTTCTTACTTTGGTTCAAGCTTTTACAGCAATACTGCAGTCTGTGAACAAACAGTTTCACCCTGTTAAAAACTTAGCCCTGGGCTTGGTTGTCAAGGTAGCCTTATCCTATGTTTTGATTGGAATTCCAAGCATTAATATAAATGGAGCAGCTGTAAGCACAACGGTTGCATATTTCTTTGTAGCGCTGTTTAACTGGTTGGATATCAAAAAAACAAAAATCAGAATTAATTTGATCAAGGTATCCTCAAGAGCACTATTATCCACTGCAGTCATGGCTCTTGCCGTATGGGTATCCTTCGGTTTTATACAATCGGCAGCAGAAAGCAGGAATCTGGCAACACTAGGCTCCATAGCAGCAGCTGGAATAGTATATGTAATCTGTCTATTTGTTACAGGAGCAATCACAAAGGAAGACCTTGAACTTATTCCAAAAGGAGAAAAACTAAAAAAATTCGTGAGGAAATAAAATGAACACAATTCAAATAATCGGATTGGGGGCAGGGACGGAAGAAGACTTGACATTGAGAGCCAAAAATGCCCTTTCGGAGGGAATACCCGCATTTGCAAGAACAGACCGCCACCCAATAGTGAATGAGTTAAGAAAAAGTATCGATATTGTAAGTTTTGATGATTATTTTGAAAAGTATGAAAACTTTGACGAAGTTTACGAAAACATAATCCAAACCCTTATAGAGCAGTCAAGAAGGTGGGGGAAAATCAACTACTGCACTGCAGGAAGCCCCTATTACGGTGACATAGTAACAAAAAAGCTGACAAATGAATATAAAAGTGAAATAAATACAATAATAATTGATGGAATGAGCTTTCTGGATAAATGCTTAAAACTTTCAGGATATGCCGATTATAACAGTATTAAAATCATGGACTGTCTTGAAGCAGATGAATTTTCATGTGACCTTGATTCCTTCAATATTATTACTCAGGTTTACGATATAGACATTGCATCAAGGCTTAAAATAAAACTAATGGAAATCTATCCTGAAGATGTAAATTCCCTCATCATCGATGTTTTGGAAGAAAATGTAAAAAAAATTCCTCTATTTTTGCTTGATCATGAAAAGAATTACGGATTTTCAACATATTTTTGCATTCTTCCTATTGAAATTTCAAAACATAGAGTGTATAATGTAAATAATCTGTTAAGAATTGTAAAATTGCTAAGGGGTCCTGACGGGTGTCCATGGGACAAAAAACAAACGCATAATTCAATAAGACAGCATGTTATTGAAGAAGCCTATGAAGTTGTTGATGCAATTGACAATGATGATGTAGACAATCTGGTTGAGGAACTTGGAGACTTATTGTTTCAAGTCGTATTCCATGCTGAACTTGGCAGCGAAGAAGGTTATTTCAACTTTAATGATGTTGTAACCAATGTGTGTAAAAAGATGTATTCAAGGCATCCCCATGTATTTGGAAATGTGAAAGCTGAAGATGTTGAAGAAGCATTAACAAGCTGGGAAAACTCCAAGCTTAAAGAGAAAAACCTGACAACATATACTGATAACCTGAGGAATGTTCCCAAGGCATTATCAACCTTAAGCAGAAGCTATAAAATCCAAAAAAGAGCTGCGGAAGTTGGATTTGACTGGCCTGATGCACAGGGAGCAATAATGAAAATTAAAGAAGAACTCCTGGAATTCATAGATGAATACAATAATGGAAACATTGAAAATATGGAGGAGGAGTTCGGAGACCTGTTGTTTGCTCTTGTAAACTTCGCAAGATTTGAGAAGATTAATCCTGATATTGCTCTGAATAAAACTATCAATAAATTTCTTGATCGTTTTGAGTACATAGAAAGAAATTCAACCAAAGATTTAAAAAATATGACTCTGAAAGAAATGGATGAGTTATGGGAAGAATCAAAGTTCCAGTAGGAATTTAGATAAAATGAAAAAATAAACTACATTTTTATTAAGGAGGGTTTTTATGAATAAAGCTGATTTAATTTCCAATGTTGCAGAAAAAACCGGTTTCACCAAGAAAGATGCTGAAAAGGCACTGAACGGATTTATGGAAACAATAAAAGAAGAACTGGTAGCAGGCGGAAAAGTACAATTAGTTGGATTTGGAACATTTGAAGTAAGAGACAGAAAAGCTAGACAAGGAAGAAATCCAAGAAATCCTGGCGAAACAATAGATATTCCGGCATCAAAAGCACCGGTGTTCAAAGCAGGTAAATCATTAAAAGAAGCAGTAAATAAATAAGCATATGTAGCAGGGGATATTATATAAAAAATAATATCCCCTTATGCATGCCCAGAATTTATATTCCTGTTCAACAACTCAGGTTTTCGGAAACAGATAGAAAACAAATCAGTCAGAACAAAATGAATATATTGACAAATATTTGCAGAATGGATTATCATAATTGACAGCGGGAGGTTAACATGCAGGAATTAGTTAAAGATGCATTAATGGACTCGTTAAAGATGCTTCCATTTTTGTTTGCAGCATACATTATAATTGAATATATTGAGCATAAGTCATCAGACAGGCTCATAATCGGCCTTCGAAAGTTTGGAGTTGCCGGTGGAGCTGTCCTGGGCTGTGTGCCTCAGTGCGGGTTTTCCGTAGCTGCATCAAATTTATATGCAGGAAGAATTATAAGTGCGGGGACATTGATAGCCGTATTCATATCTACATCAGATGAAGCGATACCCATATTATTGTCAAATAACGGTGATATAAAATTAATCCTGTCCCTAATAGCAGTAAAAACAGTGCTGGCTGTTATAGCTGGAGCTGCGGCAGATTCCATATTCAAAGGCTTGTTCCATATAAGCAATAGTGAAGGAATTGCAAGCTCTATTCACCGCCATGTCTGCAAGGACTGCGGATGCCATGACGAAGAAGGTATATTGAAGCCTGCATTCAAACATACAATCAATATATTTATTTTTCTGGTAGTCACTAATTTTTTTTTAAACCTTCTAATAACCTATGTGGGGGAGGATAACCTGTCAGGTATTTTACTAAATGACAGTATATTTCAACCGGCATTGGCGGGTATAATAGGATTTATTCCAAATTGTGCCGCATCTGTCATCCTCACTCAGCTCTTTATCAGTGGAAGCTTAAGCTTCGGATCTGCAATTGCAGGTCTTTCCACTGGAGCAGGAGCCGGTTTGCTGGTTTTGTTCAAAATGAACGGTAATATTAAAGAAAATATTAAAATTATGACCTACATATATGTTTTTTCAGTATCGGCAGGATTTTTGATACAAATGATAATGGGATAGCGGGACAGAAAAAGGAATACCCAATTTGGATATTCCTTTTAAAACGCCGGTTCTTATTTCTTCGCCGTTCCTAAATATGCTTCTATGATTTTCTCATTCTTCAGAAGCTCCATTCCCTTTCCTTCCATGGCCATGCTGCCTGTTTCCAAAACATAACCGTAATCTGCTACCTTAAGGGCTTTGTTTGCATTTTGTTCGATTAACAAAATCGTTGTTCCCTGCTTGTTAATTTCTTTTATAATTTCAAATATGGCATTGACTATCAAGGGTGCTAATCCAAGGGAAGGCTCATCCATCATTATAAGCTTAGGCTTGGCCATTAAAGCCCTTCCTACTGCCAGCATCTGCTGCTCGCCTCCGGACAGGGTTCCGGCCAGCTGCCATGCTCTTTCTTTCAGGATGGGGAACAATTCATAAACTCTTTTTATATCCTCTTCGATTCCTTCCTTTCTCAGATAAGCGCCTACCTTAAGGTTCTCTAAAACCGAAAGATTCACGAAAACTTTTCTTCCTTCGGGAACCATGGTAATACCTTTTGCTACGATATCTATGGTATCCATTCCAAGAATATTTTCACCTTGGAATAAAATTTCACCGCTCCTTGCTTTAACAAGTCCTGATATAGTTTTAAGAGTTGTGCTTTTTCCTGCACCGTTGGCTCCTATTAAGGTTACTATGGATTTTTCCGGAACATGGATGCTGATACCCTTGACTGCTGATATTCCTCCGTAATTTACGTGTAGATCATTGATTTTAAGCATCTTCTTCCACCCCCAAGTAAGCCTCTATAACTCTTTGGTCATTTTTAACCTCATCTGCGGTTCCCCTGGCTATAAGCTGTCCGAAGTCCAGGACGTAGATTTTTTCTGATATTTCCATAACCAGGTCCATATGATGCTCAATCATAAAAATCGTAAGCTTGAACTCATCTCTTATGGTATGAATAAATGATGACAGCTCCATTGTTTCAGAAGGGTTCATACCTGCAGCCGGCTCATCCAAAAGCAGAAGGTCCGCATCAGTTGCAAGGGCTCTGGCTATTTCCAGCTTTCTCTGCTCACCGTATGGGAGGGAATGGGCTATTTCATTTTTTAATCTCAACAAGCCCAATTTATCCAGAAGCATTTCCGATTTCTCCCGCATATTTTTCTCTTCCTTGTTAGACCAGGGCATTCTAAGGGCGCTGGACAAAAAATTTGAATTTATTCTTAAATGATTGGCAATCAGTATATTATCCAAGACCGTCAGGTTTTTAAACAATCTTATATTCTGAAATGTTCGGGCAATACCTCTTTTTGTTATTTTGTCAGGTGTAAGACCTGTTATATTTTCATCCTTATAAAATACATTTCCTTCTGTTGGCGAATAAACTCCTGTGATAACATTGAAGGCGGTTGTTTTTCCCGCACCGTTGGGACCTATCAAGGCTTCAATTTTTCCTTCCTGAATTTCTATATCAAGGTTGTTAACAGCAGTAACTCCTCCAAACTTCATAGTTACATTGTTGATTTTTAGAATACTCATTATGCAGCACCTCCTTCACCGGTCTTTTTGATTGGTTTTTTTCCTGCAAGCCAGTTAAAAATCAGCTTCCAGGACAATTCCTTCTGCCCCAAAAGACCATTTCTGAAGAAAAGCACCAAAATCATCAATAAAATCGAGAATATTACCATTCTTAATCCGGGACGGAACAATGCAATATTTGCGCCGAACAATGTGAGAGGCTCATCAAAGAACCTCAGTATCTCAAGACCTGACGTAACCACGAAGGATGCTATGATAGTACCGGATACACTTCCCATTCCTCCTAATACTATTATCAATAGGAAGTTGTAGGTAACTGTGAAATAAAACTGGTTAGGGTCAACCGTAGCCAGCAGTGTAGCCAAAAGCCCGCCGCCGATTCCGGCAAAAAATGCTCCCACGCCAAAGGACATAACCTTATGCTTGAACAAATTTATTCCCATTGCTTCCGCTGCCACTTCATCTTCTCTTATTGCTTTAAAGGCTCTCCCGTAGCTTGAGTTAATTAAAAGCCACATTAAACCTATGGAAATTATTGCCACACCGAAGAAAACCCACATGGTAGGCATTTTAGGTATGCTTTTTATTCCCAGTGCTCCGTTTGTAATTGATTTTGTGTTTGTAAAAACAATACGGATTATTTCCGAAAAGCCTAATGTTGCTATGGCCAGATAGTCGCTCTTTAATCTGAGAACCGGCAGGCCTATTAAAACTGCCACCAGGGCTGCCAATAAACCACCCAGCAAGAGGGCAGCAACAAAAGGCAGTTCAATTTGTGCCAAAACAGGATTTTGAAGGGTGATATAAAATATTTTAGCCCTTTCAGCCAGCGGAACGGTGAAAATTGCTACCGAATAGGCTCCGATTGCCATAAAACCTGCCTGCCCCAAAGAGAATAATCCCGTAAAACCATTGACCAGGTTCATGGAAACACTCACTATTGCATAAATGGCAGATAAATTCAATATACGTCTTATATAGGCATTACCTATTATTCCTGTATCCAATAGTATTATTACTGCTGCAAATACAGCTATCATGATTATATTCAAAAATAATCTATTCTTTTTATTATTTATTTTATCCATCATACTTTATCTGTCACCTTCTCTCCAAGTAGTCCCGTTGGTTTAACCAACAATACAACTATCAATATTACAAATGCCATTGCGTCTCTGTAACCGGTAAGTGACGGAAGAAATGTGATAAGCATAATTTCAGCCATGCCCAGTATAAATCCTCCGAGAACTGCGCCTGTGGTATTGCCGATACCGCCTAATACCGCAGCTATAAAGCATTTAAGACCCGGCATAACACCCATAAGCGGCATTACTTGAGGATACCTTGTACCCCATAGTACTGCTCCTATTGCTGCTAGGGCAGAACCTATTATAAAAGTTGAAGATATTACCTGATTAATATTTATTCCCATCAGCTTGGCAGTTTCAAAATCCTTTGAAACTGCCCTCATTGCCATACCGATTTTTGTTTTATTGGTTATGAAGAGCACAACATACAAAAGTAAAAGGGTAACAAAGGGTGTGATCAATGTGGCAACAGTCAGTGAAAGACTTCCTAATTTCACTGTGGCAGTTAAAACTTTAATGTCAGGAAATCCCCTGGGGACACCTGTAAATAAATAAGTTGCCAAATTTTCCAATAGAAAAGACGCTCCTATGGCAGAAATCATGATGGACATACGGGGAGCATTCCGTAATGGCTTATAGGCTGTTTTTTCAAGAAGAACACCCAGGGCAACCGTTGCTGTTATTACTACTATAATTGCAATATACCATGGCAGGTTGAAAGTAAAAATGCTGAAAACCATAAAATAACATGCCATCATAAAAATATCCCCGTGGGCAAAGTTAATAAGTCTTAAAATACCATAAACCATCGTATAACCTATTGCCAAGAGGGCATAAAGACTTCCTAAGGAAATACCGTTGGCAAGCTGCTGCAAAAGAAGTTCACTAGTCATATATATTCCTCCAAATCAATTAACTGGAAAGGGGCGAACGAATAGTCCGCCCCTGAATGTTTAAATCAGTTATTGTACCTCTACTGAATCAATGAACACGAATTGTCCGTCTTGAACAGTCTTAATAACAGCCATATTTTTGTCGGCGTCTCCATCTTCAGTGAAGTTGATAATTCCGGTTACGCCTTCAAAATCTTTTGTTTCTTTAATTGCATCTCTTATTGCTACTCCGTCGGTTGAGCCAGCTCTTTCGATTGCATCTCTAACCAGCAGGTATGCATCATATCCTAATGCTGCAACTGCAGGAATTATAGGCTCTTTGCCTGCCAGTTCTTTTTTGTAGCCTTCTACGAATACCTTAGCTTCTTCCGTAGCAGGATCATTTTCATCAAAGAATGTTGAAAGAACTATACCCTCGGCATCTTCTCCTGCAACATCTATAACAGCAGGATTCTCCCATGTGTCGCCGCCCATTATCAAGCTGTCGATTCCAAGCTCTCTTGCTTGTTTAATAATCAATGGAGCTGTAGTTGCTGCACTTGGCGCAAATATTACGTCAGGATTTTTTGCCTTGATATTTGTAAGAATTGCTGTAAAGTCAGCTTCATTCAGCTGGAATTCTGAAACATCAACTATGCTTGCATCATTTCCCGTTAAAGCTTTAAATGCATCTATAAAGAAGTTTGCAAGACCTACAGAGTAGTCATCTCCATTCTGCATTATAACAGCTGCTGTCTTTGCTCCCTGCTCTATAGCATAGGTAGCCATAACCTTGCCTTGGAAGGGGTCAAGGAAGCATGCACGGAAGTAAAAATCATTGCCCTGTGTTACCATTGGGTTTGTACAGGAAGCGCCCATTGCAGGAATCTGTGCATCTTTTATAATATCTCCGGCTGCAATAGAAACACCTGAGCCGTATGAGCCGATTATTGCAACAACCTTGTCATTTTCGATAAGACGTGTTACTGCGGTTGTTGCCTCGCCTTTGTCACTCTTGTTGTCAACTACAACCAATTCAATTTTTTTGCCTAATACTTCAGGATACATTTTGTTGGCATATTCGATGCCGCCAAGCTCTTGAAGTCCGCCGCCGCCGTTCATACCTGTAAGAGGTTCAAACACACCAATTTTGATTACTTCTGCTTCTGTAGTGTCGCTTTTAGTACAGGCAGTAAACAGCGTAAGCACCATTAATACGATCAATAACAAAGATAATACTCTTTTCATATACTTCTCTCCTAATTTTTATAAAATTTTTATGATTATAACATTGAAAACAACATTTTGCAAGACAATTTTATATAGCATGCGTACACCTTTGCGCACATTGCATACAATTAATCTCATTTGCAGTTATTTTTAAAACGGTTTACATCATGGAAGCCTTCATTACCCCTAAATAATTATATTAACCCCTTGTCTCTTTCATTCTTAATTAAATTTGGATGTAAGTTTTAATACACTTTCTCTTAACAGGTCTTCTTCTGCTTTTTTAGAAAGTGCTGAATCTATAATATCTGCCAGTTCCGTCATTTCAGTTTCTTTCATTCCCTTGGTTGTAACTGCGGGAGTTCCCATTCTCAGGCCGCTGGTAACAAAGGGGCTTTCCGGGTCAAAAGGAATAGTATTTTTATTTGTGGTGATATGAATATCATCAAGAATTTTTTCCGCTTCCTTGCCTGTTAAGTTTTTGTTTCTCACATCAACCAGCATCAGATGATTGTCAGTACCGCCGGATACTATTCTAAACCCCTTATTCATCAGCTCCTGGGACAGGGCTTTTGCATTTTTTAAAACCTGTTTCTGATACTCAACAAAACCATCATTTAAAACCTCATTAAAGCATGCAGCCTTGGCTGCAATAACATGCATCAAGGGACCGCCCTGGGTTCCCGGGAATATGGCCTTATCTATTTTCTGGGCGAATTCTTTCCTGCACAGAATCATTCCGCCTCTTGGGCCCCTCAGTGTTTTATGTGTAGTTGTTGTTACAAAATCAGCATAGTCAACAGGATTAGGATGGAGGCCTGCAGCTACGATTCCTGCTATATGGGCCATATCAACCATAAAGTAAGCACCGGTTTCATCGGCAATTTCTCTGAAAACTTTAAAATCAATGATTCTTGGATAGGCACTTGCTCCTGCTATTATAAGTTTAGGTCTTTCCCTTTTAGCTATTTCTCTTACCTGGTCATAATCAATGGTTTCAGTTTCCTTGTTCACTCCGTAAAATACAACATTGAAATAAGAGCCGGACATATTCACCGGACTTCCGTGAGTAAGATGGCCTCCGTGGGATAAGTCCATACCAAGTATTTTATCTCCCGGCTTCAGTATGGCAAAGTATACTCCAAAATTTGCATTTGATCCTGAATGAGGTTGGACATTTGCATGGTCTGCGCCGAAAATTTTCTTAGCTCTTTCTATTGCAAGATTTTCCACCTTATCAACAAATTCGCATCCCCCGTAATACCTTCTGCCGGGATATCCTTCTGCATACTTATTGGTCAAAAGACTTCCCATAGCCTGCAGGACCGTATCGGATACAAAGTTTTCCGATGCAATCAACTCAATATTAATACTCTGCCTTTCCTTTTCTTCCATCATATAGCGAAACAGTTCATTGTCATTTTCTTCTATTATTTTATAATTCATATAGTTCTCCTTATATATAGATTTTTGGCAGTCTTTTTACAGCTAAATTAGTCAGAACTTCATAGGAAATGGTACCTCTCATATTGGCTACATCCTCCGCTGTCATTGCTCCATCCGTACCGTCACCGTAAAGTATTGCCACATCACCTATCTGCGGGTTCTCCACATTTGACAGATCAACCATAAACTGGTCCATGCATACTTTTCCCAGTATCGGACATTTTACTCCATTTATAACCACATATCCCTTGTTTGACAGCAGTCTTGAATATCCATCAGCATATCCTATGGGAATTGTACCTACTACCACCGGCTTATCAGCACGGTACAAGTGTCCATAACCTACACCTTCACCTGCATCGATTGTTTTCACGTTAGCAACCTTTGCCTTTAAGGTAACGCAGATTTTGAATTTTAATTTTTCAGTATCCACTTCATCAGAAGGATAAAATCCCGACAGTATAATACCCGGTCTCACCATGTCAAAATAATACTCGGGCATTTCAATTATAGTTGCACTGTTTGCAATATGCTTTACAGGAATTTTAACATTTCTTTCTTCAAGCATTCCCATAAACTTTATAAATCTGCCTGCCTGCATGTGAGCAGTTGTTTTATCCCTTTCATCAGCCTTGGCCTGATGTGAAAAGGCACCTTCAATCATAATATTTTCCATTTTTGCAATATCTGCTATCTTATCGGCGTTTTCTTCAGTAGGCAAGAATCCTAACCTGTTCATGCCTGTTTCAACTTTTATGTGAATTTTTGCCTTCTTGTTTAATTTCTTGGCTGTCTGGTTTAATCTTACAGCGTGGTCATAATTGTAAACAGTCAATGTAATATTGTTTTCTATGGCATCTTCGTAGAATTCCTCTGATGTAAAACCAAGTACAAGGATGTCCTTATCTTTTATTTCCTCTCTCAGTTCAAAAGCTTCACCGATTACAGCCACAGCAAACATATCCACGCCGTTTTCAAGATACATCTTTGATAATTCCATGGAACCCATTCCATAGCTGTCTGCTTTAACAACCGCGCATATCTTAACATTTGGTCCTACTGCTCTTCTTACCTCTAAAAAGTTATGTATAGCTTTTTCCCTGTTTACTTCGACCCAGGCAGGTCTTAGTTTTCCGTTCATCTATTAATCCTCCCATAATGTTATGAGTACACACCTCTTGGCATTGATGGTAAGTTCAGAGGAATGCCGCTCAATTGTATATTTGATTAAATTATATCAAAAATATGTCTTATAATCAATAATTCTGATAAAATTTGCAGTAATATATTTTATTTAGGTTCCATGCTTGGCGGTGAAAGCCAATTGGGCTTGAACGGCAGCATGTTTTTTAATAATTAACAACAAAAAAGGGACATCTGTCCCCATTAGTACAGGGGCATTCCTTCAAAAGCTGTCTCCCAAAGAGCCAACCGGCTTTAAAGGTGTGTCCCCCTTCCTTAATTTATTTTCATTATTTATATATCAGCACCACATCAATAACTCCGTCAAATCCTCCGTAAATGTCATAAAGCTGGGCTGTTGAGCCGGCCTTGATGTCTGATATATTTCCCTCGCTGAAACTGCTTATATTACCCGAACTGTCCAAGGCGCAAATGAACACCTTTAAATCAGATGCATACTCCATATATGTTATATTATCAATAAGCATTTGATTCGAATAAATTTGTGAAATATTTATTTTGGATGTTTCAGCTGTTACTTTTTCAATGCTTGAAACCACTCCGTTTACAATTACCGCCCTCACATAGGAGTTTCTCATTAAAGAAATACTTTTACCTGCAGCAGATGAGTTTGAAAGGGAAAATACGCTGCTGTTGTTAAAAAACTGCACATGGCTTGTAGTATCGTCTACTTTTGTAACCCCCTTTATTACACCGTAAATTGTTCCGTTGTAATTTTGCTGTGTATCCGGTGTTACTGTTACCGCATCAGTTTCTTTTATACCCTTAGTCAGATAAATGGCATCTATATGTCCCGAATAATTTACTACCGCCCTGCCTTCCAGGTATCCGTTAAGCTGAGAAGGAACCAAAAGCTGGTACTGGCCGTTGTTTCTGTAAACTATAAATGTATCAGATGAAATATAAAAGCCGTTATCTAAAGTTTGTGTCTGGGTATTGTATGAGCTTGCAATGCTTCTAGCAGGCACTAAATTTATTATTTTTACTGTTCCGCTTGACACAGGGTCAAACATGACCAAATCATTTGATCCTATCAATGATTGTTTGAAAACACCTGAATCATTTTCCTGCACTCTCACCACATTTGAATTGTCTGCCAGGTAATAGGTCCTAAGACCTCCGACCTCGTCAAGTATTCTTGCCGATGCATAGCCGGTGACAGAGCTTGATGAGCTTATTACAATACCGTAAGTTGAAGGTCTTTTACCGTAACTATTGATATTCAGCTTGATAATATTATTGTTTTTATCCAATATCAATGTAACCGAATCATTAACACTTGCCTTTTCGGTAAAAATATAATCCTTTCCTGTCATATAGCTGATATTGTTTAAGGTATAAAAGGTATTGTCTCTTGCATTTTGAACACTTGTAACAATCCCTTCAACCTGAGACCTTAAAACATTCAGAGACAATGAAGGATTCTCTTCGTCTCTTGTTTCATAAAAATACACCACGTCATTAACTTTTATATCCTCCAGGGAGCCGGCATCACCATAAATATGAAGCTTTTTATAGTTAATTTCCGAACCGGCCAAGGGCAGCTGCTTGCCGGCAAACTGCCTGCTGCCTTCCTTATACAGATCATCTCTTTCAACAACTATGACATCAGTTGCCTTATAGGCGATGATTCCCAATACTTCACCCTTGAAGGAATCTTCCTCATATACTATTTTAACCTTTGATTCATTTAAATTGTTAAAGCTGCCTCTTTCTCCGTTTATGACAATCGGAATATCAGGAACCTGAAAAACCCTCACATTTCCGTAATCATCAGTCACAAAAATGACCCTGTTTGAAAGAAGACTTGTAACCGTTCCCGTAAACTCGTTATATTGAGGATTGTTCAGATGGATTACAGCTCCGTAGTTGTCATAATAAATATCCCACTTATTGAACAAATAATCCGTGTAGTCAAAATTATCAATATTTAAGTCTCTGATAGACACTTCCCTTGTTTCCATCTTTCCCAGCTTGGATATAAGTGTTTTATTTGTAGTATTTATAGTGTTATTTTCTCTTACGGTAACCAGGTTCATATCCAGAGCATTGAACAGCATTATCGTAATATCCCTTCTGGATGCGAATTCAACATTTGCGTTAATATTTTCAAACAAATTCAATTCAACCGCCTTTTCATGATAATTAGAAGGCCAGTTTCCAATCAGTGATTCATCCGTATATCCCAAAAGCCTCAATATCATTGTGTAAGCCTCTTCAAACTTTATAAGGTTGTCAGGGCCGTAAATGGAGGGAGTAATCCCTTTGACAATACCCAGAACATCTGCAAGCTCCACATAGCTTTCAGCCCAATGTCCCTGCATATCCTCATAAACGGAAGTCATATTTTTGGAATATTCATGTAATCCCGCTGCGACAGTAACCATCTTGGCCATCTCTGCCCGGGTGACTATTCTGTCAGGCTTGAAAGTCTTATCGGGATATCCACTGATAACTTCATAACCGGACAATACGTCTATTGCCTCTTCCAAATAAAAGTCCCTTTTTACGTCAGGAAAGTCGACAGCATACAAATTTGTAAAAGATGCAGCAAATATTAAAATTATCATCAATAATAATGTTTTTTTCATTTCATCAATCCTTAATCCACTCAATTAAAAAATACTATACATAATATAGTATTTTCTTAATATTATTATACATTATAACCATTTAATTAGTATTACATTAACATTACAATGGTAACTTTTTGCCTTGAAAACTTCCTCTGTTTTTCAATTGTTTATCAATGTCGGAAAGAACCTTGAGCTTATTGAGAGTCCATGCCGGCTCTATTAAATCCGATTTCTTTCCATCTCCGGTGAGCCTGTGTACAACAATTTCCTTTTTTAGTATTTCCAATGCATCACATACCAAATTAACATATTCTTCCCGGGTCAATATTTTAAAAGGATTTTCCTCAAAAAATTCAGCTAAATCCGTATTTTTTAAAATATGGAGCATATGAATTTTTACACCCCATATATCAAGATTGGAAATATAATTGACAGAATTAAGCATTTGCCCGGGAGTTTCACCGGGGAGCCCCATAATTAAATGAATAACTGT
>Ga0208459_1000904_pt1 | contig 29773 bp, 27 predicted proteins | sample AD_UKC087_MetaG_FD_184433 | JGI IMG/M metagenome (GOLD analysis project Ga0208459, IMG submission 184433) | Active sludge microbial communities of municipal wastewater-treating anaerobic digesters from USA - AD_UKC087_MetaG (SPAdes) (version 2) | ecosystem: Engineered > Bioreactor > Anaerobic >... | reverse complement strand
GTTCATCTTCAGCATGGCAGCCCTGTCGCTCTCGTTTTCAAAAACCTCGTTGACATTTATATCCATTACAGAACCGGCTTTAACGCCTAAGAAAGCCGCTTTCCGTTTCTCATCCTTGATGCTTCTCAAAGCGACATATGCACCTTCAACCCTTGTTTCACCCTGTTCGAAGTCAGCTATTATAAAATCATCATTTTTGGCACTCTCAACAATGCTAAGTTCTCCATGCTGCTTGAGTATTTGGCTCTTACGCTCCTTTACAGCTTTTGCTGTTGCAGTCACCGTATAATACGGAATCGTGTCTTCAGCGCTGATCTCCATTTTAACTTCAGGAGCAATGGCCATATCGAAATCAAATCTATAGGACCCCTTCTCAAGTGTTGTACTCTCTAAATTCTCCGAAGGAAGGGGCTCACCCAGTATATTGAGCTTGTTGTCCTCAATATATTTGTTGAGTTGCTCACCAACAATGGTATTGAGAACTTCAGCAAGGGCACTCTCTCCGTAGTACTTTTCCACGAGTGCCATAGGGGCCATACCTTTGCGGAATCCCTTGAAATCTGCCTGACGGCGATGATTATTGAGTTTTTTCTTCAATGATTCTGCGTAATCCTCTTTTGAAAGTTCGATAGTGAGGCTGAGATTGAGATCGTCAATTCTGTTTTCTGAAATATTCATGTTGATTTAATTAGATATATTCACAATCGGGCGTGCAAAGTTAGTAATTTTTAACTATTTTTGTGACTTACGACTAAAAATCTAACTAATTATGGATAAATATATTGAACAGAACAAAGAACGCTTCTTCAAAGAACTCTTCGAAATTTTGAGAATTCCCTCAATCAGTTCCTCACAAGCACATAGGCAGGATATGCAGAAGTGCGCCGAAAAACTTGTCTCCCTACTGCTCGAAGCCGGTGCTGATAGAGCGAAGATCTATCCCACCGAAGGGCATCCGGTAGTATACGCAGAGAAGATTATTGACCATAAAAAGCCTACAGTGCTAGTTTACGGTCACTATGATGTGCAGCCGGTAGATCCGTTGGAGCTTTGGCATACACCGCCCTTTGAACCTGAAATCCGTGACGGAGCAATTTACGCTCGCGGAGCAAATGATGACAAAGGACAGTCGTTCATGCACATCAAAGCATTCGAGTATCTGGTAAAGAAGGATAAACTCCGCCATAATATCAAATTTCTTCTCGAAGGAGAGGAGGAAATAGGCTCGCCATCTCTTGGAAAATGGGTACTCGATCACAAAAAAATGCTTGCCTGCGACATAATACTCGTCTCCGACACCACTATGATCTCGGAGAAAGTTCCTTCGATCAATTGTGGAATGAGAGGTCTCGCATATCTCGAGGTCGAGGTGATAGGACCCGACAAGGATCTTCACTCCGGACATTATGGCGGTGCAGTGTTAAACCCCATCAACGCCCTCTGTAAGATGGTCAATTCGCTCATTGATGCTGAAGGACGTGTCACAGTCAAAGGATTCTACGATGATGTGGTCAGCCTCAGCCGCAAGGACCGTCAATTGCTTGGCAAGGCTCCTTTTGACAAAAAAGAATATATGGAGTCAATTGGCGTTACGGCACTGAGCGGTGAGAAAGGATATACTACTCTCGAGCGCACCGGTATTAGACCATGTCTCGATGTAAATGGAATCTGGGGTGGATTTACCGGTGAAGGAGCCAAGACCGTCATACCCTCCAAAGCATACGCTAAGATCTCGATGAGGCTCGTGCCCAACCAGGAGTACAGTAAGATATCAAAACTCTTCGCGAAGCACTTCAAGTCAATCGCTCCCAAGGGAGTGACCGTAAAGGTTGAAGAGCACCACGGAGGTAACGGGTTCCTCATCCCCATCTCCTCTGATGCATATTCCGCAGCCTCCAAAGCCATGATGCAAGTCTACGGAATTGAACCTGTGCCAAGCCGCGGAGGTGGCAGCATAGCCATCCTTGCCGAGATGCAGCAAGCTCTCAAGGCTGATCCACTGCTGATGGGATTCGGCCTCGAACGCGACACCATCCACTCTCCCAACGAGAGTTTTCTCCTTTCACAATTTTACAAAGGTATGCGCTCGATCGCTCTTTTCTACGAAAACTTCAGATAGTTTATGACATACTCACAACTCAGCGACGAGATTAGACGCAAAGGAAGCTTCCTTTGCGTAGGCCTCGATACCGATTTCAGACTCATTCCTGAGTACTTGCAAAAGTGTGAGTATCCCCTTTTTGAGTTCAACAAAGCCATCATTGAGGCCACCGCTCCTTATACAGTGGCATTCAAACCCAATACGGCCTTTTATGAAGCATTGGGAGTCTTAGGATGGAAGCAGCTGGAGATGACTGTCAGATACATCAAGGAGCATTATCCGGAGACTCTGTTAATTGCAGATGCCAAGAGAGGAGATATCGGCAATACGGCTGATATGTATGCACGTTGCTTTTTTGAAAATATGGACTGTGATGCTGTAACTCTGGCTCCCTATATGGGAGAGGATTCCGTGCGGCCATTCCTCAATTATGAGGGCAAATGGTCAGTGATTCTTGCCCTGACATCCAACCTTTCGGCAGATGATTTCGAAACTCTCACCTTGGATGGGGTCAAATCCGAACAACTCTTTAAAAAGGTGCTACGTACCGCTTCGAGTTGGGGTTCAAAGGAAAATACAATGTTTGTAGTAGGTGCTACCCGTCCCGAAAAGCTCACCGAAATACGTGCTATTTGTCCTGACCATTTCCTACTTGTCCCGGGAGTGGGCGCACAGGGAGGCAGTGTGGAAGAGGTGGCTCGCTATGGCCTCAACGATCATTGCGGATTGCTGGTCAACTCCTCACGCAACATTATTTATGCCTCCGGAGGAGAAGATTTTGCCGAACGTGCTGCCGAAGAGGCGGCAAAACTGGCTTCTGACATGGCTTTATTGCTTTGATTTGCGACGGCGAATCTGAACCATTAGGACCCCCGCCGTGCAAGGGATAAAAAGATAGGCGGCAACCAGACCGATAATATCCCCATAAAGGGTGAATGGTGTCAGGTTGTCGTTTGTATTGATCTCTCCTCTGAAAGAGGTCTCCTCCCACCATCCGGTACGGACCATAACATCTCCCCTACGGTTGATAATCCCTGAGATACCGGTATTAGCAGCGTGAACCACATCACGGCGCAGTTCAATGGCTCTAAGAGCAGCATATCTGAAGTGCTGCCGATAACCGGGGGTATCTCCCCACCAGCCGTCATTGGTCATGACTGCCATGAAGGTAGCCCCTTTTAAAGCAGCCATGCGGGAAAAATTGCCATATACCGATTCATAACATATCATAGGACCAACCTTATTACCATCATTTCCCTTGAGAGCATCCATCTCATCCTGGGTACCATAACTTCCGCCCGAACCGCCGAAACCCGAAACAAGCTTGCTAAGGAATGGCAGGTAACGTTCGTATGGGATAATCTCGACACCGGGCACAAGTTTCGACTTGTGATAATAAGAATAGACATCACCCGCATCCATCAGAACAGCTGAGTTATAAACATCAAACCATACGCTTCCGCTCCTGCGAGCGCTGTGCGACGGACGGGAAACAGTAGCATAAAGACGGTGTGAAAAAATACCCACCAACAGGTTGGTGTTTGGATACTCCTCCAAGAATGACCGGTACTTTACAAAAGAATGGTGAGCTGTCGGACGATCCAGATCCATATCATATGTAAAGGTCTCCGGAGTTACAATATATCTGGTTTGAGGAGTCATAACCCGACGAACAAGCGAGAGCATCGAATCATCCATTTTCTCCTGAGGGAGTATTCCATATTTTTTGAAAGGATCGATATTGGGTTGCACAACTACTACCTCCATCTTTTCCCCTCCGCTCTCACAATCAATAGTATAATACCGCACGAGGGAGGCAGCTATCGGAAGCATAACAAGTGCAGATGCAACGATGGTGAGCCTCCGAACACGAACTCTTTCACCTGCAGTCAGGAGAGAGAAAATGATAATATTTGTGATAAGTATCCATAATGTGCCGCCCAGTGAGCCGGTGACCTCATACCATTGCACCAAATAGGGTGAAGTGGCAAAAGAGTTACCCAGGACAAGCCAGGGCCAGGATAACTCTATCTCAAAATAGACATGCTCCCACGCAATCCAGGCAACAATCAAAAAAAGGTAGGAGAGCCAACGAGAATTGAATACCTTGCTGCTCCATCGGTAGAGAGCAAACACTATAGACATCTGGAGCGTATTGAGAGCAATTGCAGCTATTGAGCCCACTTCGGAAACAAACCAGATCCAGAAAGTAGAGAAAATATTGAAGAGCAAAAAAGCCAGATAATGATACCACCAGATGCGACGAATACCCTCATCCGAGGCAATTTTATCCATGTAAAGAAGTGGAATAAATGCCACCAGTGCCACCGGACCACAATGTGGCACGAGATATGGTACTGACATCAACAACCCGAAAATGAGTGATAGCAGCAATAATTTAAGTCTTGTTTTCTTTTCCACTTTCATAACTGCAAAGATAGTTTTTTTGAACAAATAGAGCAAGTTGACTATATTTGCGTTTGCAAAAATAAATTGATGTTAGAGAATTTTATCAAAGCGATCATAGTAGGCCTCGGAGCTTCAATTCCTCTGGGACCTCTCGGCATAATGTGCATCCAGAAAACAATCAGCAAAGGACGCAATTCCGGTTTTTCCATAGGACTTGGCTCTTCTTTAGCAGATGTTTTCTATGCAACCATCGCTCTTTTCTCACTCTCTTTCATCAATGACTTCATTGATCAAAACCGCCCATGGGTAATGCTCATTGGTGGAGTGATCATTTTTTTAATAGGTCTTAACATAGCTGTGAGTAACCCTGTAAGGCAACTCAGACAACCTAAAAAGAGCAATGGATCCAAGTATGCTCAAGAGGTACTACAGGGATTTGCAGTGACCATTTCAAATCCTGGTGCGCTTGTGCTTTTGCTGGGTTTTTTCGCACTAGTGGGCATCGATATAGGAGAACAATACACTAGATACAGCGTTGTAGTTATACTTGCCGGTATTTTTCTGGGCACCGCATTGTGGTGGTTTATTCTGAGCACCAGTATCAATATCTTCAGAAGAAAGTTTCGGCTTCGACAGCTGTTGTGGATCAACCGAATATCGGGCACATTGATTGCACTTTTGGGACTGATTTCAGCTGCAGAAGGACTGTTCCGGCTTTTCGGCTGAGAAGTTTGAATATAGCCCAAATTGTCAATTTTCTTTGCTTCTCCAAAAAAAAACAATACATTTGCACCCTCTAATGAGGAAATGACCGGTCCGGTAGCTCAGCTGGATAGAGCAACAGCCTTCTAAGCTGTGGGTCGTGGGTTCGAATCCCGCCCGGATCACTAAAAAAGCGACCATGACATGAACCCCGAAAGTTAGACAAAAAACTTTCGGGGTTTTGTTATGCGTAAAAAACACAGTTATTCGGACAGATTGAAGTACATGTTGATGCTAGAAGAGGGATATAGCTATAACTATATTCACACTAAATTTGGCATCACTGCAGAACTTTTAAAGTGTTTACACCATTCTTTCAAACAATATGGTACATCCGCACTTTTCAAGAAGAGCAGTACTAAAGCTAATGCTTTTATAAAGCAACAAGCTATAATTGATTTTGAAGAAAAGCATTTATCTTTGGTGGAAATAATGCTAAAATATGACATCAGCGTCTCCGCTTTTTGCCAATGGCGCAAAAAGTATCATTCAGGTGGTATAGAGGCACTTAAGGTTGATGGCAGGAGCAGGCAACGTAACGATATGGGAAGACCAAAGAAAAAATCTCTTGATGAGATGACGGAACTGGAACGTCTAAGGTATGAGAATGAATACCTTAGAGCAGAGAATGCTCTGTTAAAAAAAGTAAAGGCCTTAGTCGAAGCAAGAGAAGCCCGTCTTCGCGAGATTGGGCGGAAACCATCCAAGAACTAAGGCCGGAACATGATCTTGATATATTGTTAAATATCAAGGGGATGGCACGTTCTACATACTATTACAATATAAAACAGCTAAGAGCGCCTGATCGCTATAAAGAGTTACGTGAACGAATTGCTTCTATATATAATTCTCATAAAGGCAGATATGGATATAGGCGCATAACACTTCAATTACGCGAGGAGGATGTTACTGTAAATCATAAGACAGTTCAGAAGCTCATGGGACAAATGTCCTTGAAAGCCAAGCGAAAGAAACCAAAATATAAGTCTTACAAAGGAGAGGTTGGAAAGATAGCTCCAAACATACTTGAAAGAGACTTTATTGCCACTAAACCTAACCGGAAGTGGGCTACTGATGTAACTGAAGTTAAGATAAATGACAAGAAAATATATTTATCTACTATCTTAGATATGTTCAATGGGGAGATTGTCTCATATACAATATCAGATCGTCCGGACCTTGGAATAGTAATCAGTATGTTGAAAAAGGCTTTGAAGAAGACAAAAGATACAGAAGGACTTATTCTCCATTCGGATCAGGGCTGGCATTATCAGCATATGTTATTCCAGAGCATGCTCAAAGAGAAAGGAATAGTGCAGAGTATGTCACGTAAAGGCAATTGCCTTGATAATGCAATGATGGAGAACTTCTTCGGACTTATGAAAACTGAGCTGCTCTATATACGAAAATGGAACGATATAGATGAGTTCAAAAAAGAGCTGGTTAAGTATATAAGTTATTATAATAACGATAGAATAAAATTGAGGCTGAAAGGAAAAAGCCCGGTAAAATACCGAGCTTTGTTCCAGTCTAAAAGAGCCTCTTAATAATGTTAAACCGTCCAACTTTTGGGGGTCACATCAAATCACTCTCCTTTTGTCGGGAAGATCCGACTCGAACGGACGGCCCCCACGTCCCTAACGTGGTGCGCTAACCAACTGCGCCACTTCCCGATCCCTAATTGGGGATGCAAAAATAACTCACTTTACTCAAATAACCAAAAGAAACTGCCTTTTTTATATTTATATTTGCCGCATGAATACAATTTTTGACGAAGTAATCGACAGGCGAGGAACTAACGCTTATAAGACAGATCTTTTGACTGAAATCTATGGTAGAGATGATCTTATTCCCTTGTGGGTTGCAGATATGGACTTCAAGACTCCCGACTGCATTGTAGAAGCTCTCAGGAAACGTTTTAACCATGAAATTTATGGATATTCCGTAGCCCCTGACAGCTATTGGGAATCAATTATAAACTGGGAAAAGCAACTGCATGGATGGGAGATTACACGTGATGAGTTGTCTTTTATTCCGGGTATTGTAAAAGGCATTGCCTTTGTGCTGCAGTGCTTTACTGCTACCGGAGATGGAGTAATCATACAGCCTCCGGTATATATGCCTTTCATTCATGTTCCAAATGATACTGGAAGAAAACTTCTGTTGAATCCTCTAATCCGCACTGAGGAGGGATATGATATGGATTTGGTGGGGCTTGAAGAGATATGTAGAACTTCTTCTCCAAAGATACTGATACTTTGTAATCCCCACAATCCCGCCGGTATCGTCTGGTCCAGGCAGAACCTCGCTGACATGGCGCGTATCTGTTCCAAATATGGAGTTATGGTGATTTCCGATGAGATTCACGCAGATATGGCGCTATTTGACAATGTGCATACTCCATTTCCTATGGCATCGGAGGAGGCGCGCAACATTTCAATCACTTTTGCAGCCCCCACGAAGACCTTCAATATAGCCGGCCTTGTGAGTTCATTCAGTGTTGTGCATAATCCCGAGATACGTGATCGTTACTATGGTTGGTTGAAGGCAAATCATCTGGCTTCGCCTACTTTTATAGCAGCTGTGGCCACTGAAGCGGCATTTACGAAGGGAGGAGAGTGGCGTAAACAGATGCTCGACTATGTGGAGGGAAACGTACGCTTCGTAGAGGATTTTCTTGCAAAAAATATCCCCGCTATTCGCGTATTGCGGCCGCAGGCCTCCTTCCTGATTTGGCTGGATTGCCGCGAGCTCGGAATTGATCAAGAGGCTCTAAAAGATCTCTTCATAAACAAAGCCCGCCTTGCGTTGAACGACGGTGAGGCGTTCGGCAAGGAGGGCTCGGGTTATATGCGTCTCAATGTAGGCTGCTCGCGTGCAGTGTTGTCACGTGCAATGGAGCAGCTCGCTACAGCAGTGCAAAAGTCTATTTGCTAAGAGCTTCTTCAACAGCTGCTACGAGTTCTTCGCCGCGAAGGTTACGTTTTACGATAGTTCCGTCGGGACCGAAGAGGATAATTTGAGGAATGCCTGAGATACCATAGAGATCGGTAGGGGTCTTGTCTTCACCCATGAAGATCTGATCCCATTTCATTCCGAGTTCTTCCATTGTAGCAACGCTTGCGGAGTTGTCTCCGTTGCGCTCCCAAACTGCTACTCCAAGAACAACGAGTCCTTTAGGAGTGTATTTGTCATATACACCTAGCAGAGTACTTTTAATTTCGTTCTTGCAGGGACCACACCATGATGCCCAGAAATCAACGAGAACATAGTTGCCTTTGCCAACATAGTCGGAAAGTTTAACAGAATCTCCGGCAGGGGTTTTGCCTGCGAAATCCACAAACATCTTGCCTTCAGCAGTGTTCTCTCTTGCCTCGCCTGCTGCGATCTGACGAGCTACGAGGGGGTGGTTTTTTGTAAAATCACCCATCTTCTCAACATATCCCTTGAGTTCTTCATATGAAAGGTCATAGATGAAGTTGTTCAGTGCATAGAAACCTAGAAATCCGTTGGGATTGGCATCAATAGTCTTGTCACAGAATTCACGAACATTTTTTCCGTAATTGTCTTGAATTTCTTTCATCTTGATTGAAGCCTCTTCCTGAGGAAGAGCACGTGCCTCTTCAAACTGGCCTATTGCCACTTCACGAATCTGAGTCAAACTATCCACAAATGCAGTAAGAGCTTTGTTTAATTCTCCTCCCTCAACAGTGGCGGGCTCGTTCAGATTGATTGTAATATTGCCGGCTTCGGGGATGAACATCGCATTGTTTTTATTTCTGATTTTGGCATCAGTTACAAGTGCAGCAGTAAGACATCCGTTGGCATCTGCATCGCAAGAATATTCAAACTTACCGTCAACAATCTGTACGGTGTCTGCCTTTTCAGTTAGCATATCTGTAAATACAACAGCGGCTCCCGGAGTGGAAGCGAGTTCATCGGTAATTGTACCTGTTACGTTGCAAACAGGCTTGCAACTGCCTAAAAGCAGTACGATGCCGGCCATTGCCAGCAAATAAAAGATTTTTTTGTTCATAATTGATATTGTTTTTGTTTGTTCGATCTAACTATAAAGTTCAAGAGACCACAAAGTTAAGCAAAAAAAATGTATTTTTGTGAAAGATTAAATAATTTTTTTATGGATATTATTAAAGTGAGGGTCGCAAGACCTAGAGATCGCAAACGATTGACGGATTTCCAGATGCAGATGGCCCTTGAGACTGAAGGCGCAGAGCTGGATCGTCGTATTGTATCGCAGGGGATCAAGTCCCTTTTGGATGACCCACACAAGGCCACTTATTTTGTTGCGGAGCTTGAGGGAGTGAATGGAATAGTCGGATGTCTTATGATTACCGATGAGTGGAGCGATTGGCGCAACGGATGGGTTTGGTGGGTACAATCACTCTATGTTTTGCCGGAATATAGAAACAAAGGTGTATTTACCGCCCTTTTCGAGCATGTTTGGACTATAGTTGACTCTACGTCCGATGTCAAGGGAATTCGTCTTTACGTAGATAAACGCAACACCCGCGCCCAGGAGGTCTATGAAGCAATCGGCATGACCGGCGAACACTACATCACCTACGAATTGATGAAAGAGTAAATAATTAGCTTACACAAAATAATATGAAAAAACTATTCGCATTGTGCATGATCTGCACATTAATCTTCACTGCCGGATGTGCGCAGGTGAAAGTGGACTCTTCAATGCCATATACCGTAGAAAATGGCAGAATCGTACTTGAAACTCCTGCCCGTCCCGCAGGACAGCAGAGCGCTCTTGCAATGACTGCCGAGCCGCTTGACACCGTCAGGGTGGGCTTCGTAGGACTCGGTATGAGAGGTTCTGATGCCGTTATTCGCTACACATATATAGATGGAGTGCGTATAACCGCACTTTGTGATTTGCTTCCCGAAAGAACGGAGGCCTCAAAAAATGCACTTCTGGAGAGAGGCTGGCCTGAGCCTGCACTTTATTCGGGAGAGAAGGGATGGCGGGGACTCTGCGAAAATCCCGATGTAGATCTGGTCTATATTTGTACCCCATGGCAGAACCATGCGGAGATCTCAGTGTATGCGATGCAATGCGGCAAACATGTAGCCGTGGAGGTGCCCGGTGCAATGAGCATAGCCGAGTGCTGGGATATCATCAATACCAGCGAAAGCACCCGCAAGCACTGTATGATGCTGGAAAACTGCTGCTACGACTTCTTTGAGATGACTGCTCTCAATATGGCCCAGCAGGGGCTTTTCGGTGAGATTTTGCATGTTGAAGGGGCATATATCCACAATCTCGACCCCTATTGGAAGCACTATCAGGGCAACTGGAGGCTCGACTACAATCAAAAACATCGCGGTGACAACTATCCCACACATGGCCTCGGTCCTGCCTGTCAGGTGCTCGATATCCACAGGGGCGACAGGATGGAGTATTTGGTCTCAATGGACACCAAGTCGGTACACGGCAAAGAGGTTTCCAAGGAGATGATGGGTACGGAAGAGTTCGCTAACGGCGATCACACCGTTACTTTGATTCGCACTGTCGGCGGAAAGCAGATTGAGATTCAACACAATGTCTATACGCGTCGTCCTTATAACAGAATGTACCAGATCACAGGTACCGAAGGATTTGCAAATAAATACCCCGTACGTGGCCTTGCACTTATGAGTCACAACCTCCCCGAAGGCCGTGAGGAATACGCAGGACTGGATGGAGAGCGCTTTGTGAGTCCTGAGTTGCTTGAAACCCTTCTGGAAGAGTATAAGCATCCGATAACCGCAGAGATTGAGGAGAAGGCACGTATGGTGGGCGGCCACGGCGGTATGGACTTCATCATGGACTATCGTCTTATCTACTGTCTGCGCAATGGTCTCCCTCTCGATCAGGATGTTTATGATCTCGCCGAGTGGTCCTGTCTGACAGAACTCAGCCGTATCTCAATCGAGTCCGGTTCGATGCCTGTAGCGGTTCCTGATTTTACCCGCGGGGAATGGGACCGCATCAAGGGATATCGCCACGCTTTTGTAGAGAAATAACCTCACCCACTGCGGCAATTCTCCTTATTTTGCTACCTTTGGGGATTATTACGGGATTTTTAAATTAAACCATTAAACAATATGACAAACGTCAAAAAACAGAATTTTGCACTGCCGATTGCAATAATGTTCTCTCTATTCTTCATGATTGCCTTCGTGACCAACTTCGCGGGCTCAATGGGAGTAATCGTTAAAAATCAGTTCGGCGCAAGTAATGCCCTATCGCAACTCGGTACGCTTGCCAACTTCATCGCTTACGCCTGTATGGGTATTCCTGCAGGTATCATCCTCAAGCGCAAAGGCTACAAGTTTACAGCTCTGACTGCAGTAATTGTGGGTTTTGTGGGAGTTGGTATTCAGTTCCTCTCAGGGTATGTATCTCCATCAATAGCTTTCGGGGTCTATGTACTCGGCGCATTTGTGGCAGGTCTCTCAATGTGTCTTCTCAACATAGTAGTCAACCCGCTCCTCAATACTCTTGGCGGCGGTGGCAACCGCGGCAACCAGTTGATCCAGTTCGGAGGTTCCTGCAACTCCATTGGAGGCACAATAGCTCCCATTCTTCTCGGTTACCTTATCGGTGGCTCGATGGAGACCGCTACAGTGAGTGATGCGGCTCCCGCAATGATGATTGCAATGGGTATCTTCGTTCTCGCAGGAATTGTTCTCGGAGTAACAAATATTCCCGAACCCCACATGGAGACAGCCCAGCAGAAAGCTGCTCGCAGGACAGGTAATGTGCAGAAAGACAAATATGGTCCTATGTCATTCCGTCACTTTGTGCTTGGTGCAATCGCAATCTTCTTCTATGTAGGCGTTGAAGTGGGCATTCCCAATACCGCTAACCTCTATATGTCCGGTAATCCCAATGTGGGACCTGCAATAGCGGGTACTTTAATTGGTTTTTACTGGTTTATGATGCTTGTGGGAAGACTTATAGGCGCTCCCATTGCCGGCAAGGTTTCAAGCAAGAAGATGCTCGTGTCAGTCTCACTATTGGCAATTGTTTTCGTACTTTGTATTCTCTTCATACCTGAGAGTGTTACCATCTCCTTCCGTGAGAAAGCGCTTCCATTGAGTATGCTCTTTGTAGTTCTCTGCGGTCTCTGTACCTCAGTTATGTGGGGAGCTATATTCAACCTCTCGACCGAGGGTCTCGGAAAATATACCCCTATGGCTTCAGGTATCTTCATGACGCTGGTTTGCGGTGGCGGCATCCTTCCTTTTGTACAGAATTGGTTTGCCGACTCTGTGGGTCATATAAACAGCTACTGGGTGGTGATTGTAGGATTTGCATACATTCTCCTATACGCTATTTTCGGCTCCAAGAATGTAAATAAAGAGATTGTTACTGAATAATATTTTTCAGAAATCATATAATAGAATAATATGACGAAAGAATATGTGATAGGAATCGATATAGGAGGCCAGTCGGCCATGATCGGTATCGTGGATAGGCGTGCCAATATTCTAGCAAGAAGCAGAATGGACACAAAGGTCTATGGTGAAAAGGATGCGGAGAAATTTATGGACGATCTCTGCGCCAACATCAGGAAAATTGCCGAGCATGTCGATTGGGACAATGTCGAAGGCATCGGCATAGGTGCTCCGAATGGCAACTATTATCAAGGCACAATTGAAGGTGCCGCCAATCTCCCCTGGGGCAAAGGCGTCGTACACTTGAGAGACTATATTTCAAAAAAGACCGGTAAACCGGTAACGGTTACTAATGACGCAAATGCGGCAGCTATCGGGGAAATGCATTATGGCAATGCAAAGGGTATGACTAATTTCATTGAAATAACCCTCGGCACCGGTGTGGGTAGTGGAATTGTCATCAACGGGCAGATGGTTTACGGTCATGACGGCTTTGCCGGCGAACTCGGCCACACCTGTGCTGTCAGAAATAATGGCCGTCAGTGCAACTGCGGCAAAGTAGGTTGTCTCGAAACCTACGCTTCTGCAATAGGTGTAGCGCGCACTGCGCGTGAATGGCTCGATATGAGCGATGAACCCTCAATGTTGCGTTCACTTGAGGTGATATCTTCCAAAGATGTCTATGATGCTGCAATATCAGGAGACGCTTTGGCAAAAAGGGTATTTGAATTTACAGGTAAAAAGCTTGGCGAGTCTTTTTCAGACTTCGTGGCATTCAGCAGACCTGAGGCAATCATCCTATTTGGAGGTCTTGCAGAGGCGGGTGACCTAATTATGAAGCCCATTGTTGATGCCATGGAAGCCAATCTGCTCAGTATCTGGAAAGGCGGTAAAGTAAAAGTACTTCGCTCAGGTCTTAAAGAGTCCGATGCAGCTATTCTTGGAGCAGGCGCTCTTGCCTGGTAAAATTTACAGACAATGAAACTTTCACGCATAATAATATTTGTTGCAGCAGCCACAATGGCTGCTGCAACATTTTTCTCTTGCTCTGACGGTACAACCTTCACTGCATTGGAAAAGGAACTAATAGGCAAAGACACTTCTGCGGCAAGAATGTCGCTCTATGCTACAGAGAACCCCTCGGAAACGGAATTGCTTCGTCAGATCGCGCTCCCTTTGACGGCAAAGGATGTGGCTTCCGATATCTATCAAGTATTGAGGCATAGGATGCTTTGCACGGTAAATGATCCCGAAAATGAGGGCGTTGGTATAGCTGCGCCGCAGATGGGCATCAGCAAACAACTTGTGGCGGTGCAAAGATTTGACAAAGAAGGGGAACCCTTCGAGTTTTATCCCAACGCATCTATCATTTATTATTCCCCCGAAAAGAGATATGGATGGGAGGGATGTCTTTCGGTTCCGGGATGCCGCGATACCGTGCTTCGCTCCACAACAGTAGTTGTTTCTTACAATGATGAAAAAACTTTCGAGCCTTGTACGGACACCGTATCCGGTTATACGGCAGTGATTTTCCAGCACGAAATAGATCATCTTAAGGGAGTGCTCTATATTGATTATTAAAGATTATTGAGCCTCTCCTTCATAATTGGAATATTTTTTGTGCCTTATATAGTCAAATCAAAAAAACCATTTATGAAACGAACACTATTATTGGCGGCTGTATGCCTTATGACATTTGCTTTCACCGGTTGTGATGACCTTGGTGAGATTGACGGCATCTACAAAGTAGAATCAGTAATCCACAATGGTGACTCAAAATCCCCAATTTCCGATTATGGCGATCCGGCAGTGGTTATTGATTCCAAAAGCGGCTCTTACACTATTCAACTCAACAACATTATTGTCGGTTACCCCCAGTTTTCACTTAAGGTGACTGACATCATTGAGGATGGCGGCCGCACTAATTTTACCGCCAGCGGATCAGAAGGGTATCTCACAGTGGAGGCTACGGGGTCTCTCTACAAAGGTAAAGTCCCCGAACTTTCCATCAGAACCAATATTCAATCCCCTCTTAATGGCCGCTGGATGATCGGCGCAAAAAGAGCAGGAGGCAGTTTCTCCGGCACCAAAGCCATCAGTTGGAACACGGTCTATCTGCCTGACATTACCATTAAGCTTACTACTTCTGCAGGCAGCTCCTCATTTATGCTTGGGGGACAGTCATTGACTCTCTCAATTCTTTCTACCATTATCGACAATATTGTCGGTACAATAGCTTCCAATCTTTGCTGTGGCCACATCTCCTTAGGTGATGATTGTACCTTCAATACTCAGATTGACGGTTCATTCATAACTACTTTTGATGATGAAGAACTCAAAATCATCTCGGATTTCGCAAGTTCATCACCTTTCCATTATGTAATAGTAGATGGTGAACTCTATATTCACATCCCCGCAAGTGCTGTAGAAGATCTTCAGAAGGTTCTTGACGGTATGGGATTCAGATTCTCGCTCGAAGAGAAGTCGTTTGACATCAAACTACCGTTTGCCGACATTTCCGAAGATTCATTCTCACTTGTTCTCAACAAGGAGACAATGCTCCCTCTGCTGGAGGGTACCTTCTCATTCATTCAGAATTGCGATAGGGAGTGGAGATTGGCTATGGGTATCAATGAGATCGAGTATACCAATATGGTCAACATGTATAACTTGATAGTTGACTTCATCAACAAAAGTGAAGTTGATTTGCAAATTACGATCAAGTATGTGCCTTATGTTCCAGGTGAAAGGCCTTGGGAAAAGAAATAAACCCGTACCCCGCACTAACTCATAACTACTTACTCAATACTCATAACTAAAAAACGGCCTCAGAGTGAGGCCGTTTTTTAATTTACCTTTCCAGTTTGTGGATTGTAAGACCGCTGCGGAGCTTGGGCTCAAACCAGGTGGTCTTTGGAGGCATGATGTTGCCGGTATCAGAGATGTTGATAAGCTGTCTCATAGAAACGGGATAGAGAGCAAAAGCTGCTGCCATCTCTCCTGAATCCACCCTTCTTTTCAACTCGCCTAGACCGCGAATACCGCCTACGAAGTCAATTCTCTTTGATGTGCGGAGATCCTTTATGTCGAGAAGCTTGTCGAAAATGAGGTTTGAACAAACTGTAACGTCGAGAACACCTATAGGGTCCTTGTCATCGTATCTGCCCGGTTTCGCTGTCAGCGAGTACCATACGCCTTCAAGATACATTGAGAAGTTGTGAAGTCCCGAGGGTCTATAAGGCTTTGCCGAACCCTTGTTTTCGATAACGAAATCCTCTTTAAGGGCTTCAATGAACTCTTTTGGAGTCATACCGTTGAGATCCTTAACGACGCGGTTGTAGTCGATAATCTTGAGGTGGCTCTCCGGGAATACCACTGCCATGAAGTAGTTGTACTCCTCTTTGCCCGTGTGATTAGGGTTCTTACGGCGTTGCTCCTCTCCGACAAGAGCAGCAGCAGCTGTCCTGTGGTGACCATCGGCCACATAAAATGCGGGTATGCCTGCAAAAATCTCAGTGATACGTGCAATGTCTTTATTGTCGCTGATTATCCATAAATGATGTCCGAAACCGTCTTCGGCCACAAAATCATACTCGGGTTTACCGGCAGCGTAACGGCTGACTATGGCATTGATCTCATCATTGTCCGGATAGGTAAAGAATACGGGCTCCACATTTGCATTCTGAATGCGTACATGGATCATGCGATCCTCCTCCTTATCCTTACGTGTTAGCTCATGCTTTTTAATCTTGCCGGTTAGGTAGTCCTCTACATTGGCACAGACAACGAGGCCGTATTGGGTGCGGCCATCCATAGTCTGGGCATACACATAGTAGTTCTCATTATCATCTTGTACAAGCCATCCTCTCTTCATCCAGAGTTTGAAGTTTTCAACAGCCTTGTCATATGCGGGTTGGGAGTGCTCGTCTATGATAGGATCAAAATCAATTTCCGGCTTAGTGATGTGAAGGAGTGACTTTTCTCCAGCTTCTGCTTTCGCCTCAATCGAGTTGAGCACGTCGTAAGGGCGTGCTGCCACTTCTTTGACAATCGCTTTAGGAGGGCGGATAGCTGCAAAAGGTTTAACTTTTACCATATTATCTGATGAGATTATTTATTGAGTTGGAATGTTCTGTCACCGGTAGCGAAGAATTTACAAATCTGGCTTGCAGCGGCAAGGCCGGCATTTACATTTGCTTCTTCAGTCTGCGCACCGCATTTTTTAGCAGACGATAAATAACGAACGCCAAACTTTTGAACCATTTCCTCGTGATTTCCGGGATAAATATCGGTTCCATACTTAAACTTAGGACGCTCTTCCATAATACGCACCAAATCAACTTCGTTTATCACCTCTTTGCGTGCAGTATTAATGATGGTGGCATTTTGCGGCAAGCGACTCATCAAAGCGTAATCGATACTCCCTTTTGTTTGGTCGTTAGCGGGCATATGAAGTGAAACAATGTCGCTCCTGTCATATAACTCTTCAGGAGAAGTGATTGCAGTAACACCATATTGGTCACCCAATTTCGGGTTCCGTGCTAATGAAGGAGAGAAGGCGTAAACTTCCATTCCAAAACCTTTGGCAATGTTGGCAACGATTTTCCCTATGTTACCGAAAGCATGCAATCCCAGTTTTTTGCCTTTGAGTTCCGAGCCTGACGCACCCGAAAAGCCTCCGCGCTGCAAATAAATAAGCATACCAAAAACAAGTTCAGCAACAGCGTTGGAGTTTTGTCCGGGAGTATTCATTGCAACTATACCCTTTTCAGTGCAGGCGGCAAGGTCGAGGTTGTCAAATCCGGCTCCTGCGCGTACGACAATCTTGAGTTTGTGCGCAGCTGCTACAACTTCGGCTGTTACCTTGTCCGAACGCACGATAAGTGCGTCAGCGTCTGCAACAGCTTGGAGAAGCTGGTCAGGAGATGTGTATTTTTCCAGGAGTACCAGTTTATGGCCTGCCTCTTCTACAATACTTCTTATGCCGTCAACGGCAACCTTTGCAAAGGGTTTTTCTGTAGCTACCAGTACTTTCATATTTCTTATTTTTTATGGATTTTTTCAAATTCTTTCATACAGTCAACAAGTGCCTGAACGGACTCCTTGGGGCATGCGTTATAGATTGAGGCGCGGAAGCCACCTACTGAGCGGTGACCCTTGATTCCGACCATACCTCTCTCTTTGGCAAATGCCATGAATTCATCCTGAAGAGACTCATAGCCTTCAGCCATTACGAAACATACGTTCATGATGGAACGGTCTTCCTTGGCTGCGGTACCAACGAAAAGTGAGTTGCGGTCAATTTCATTGTATAGCAGGTTTGCTTTCTCAACGTTTATTTTGTTCATAGCCTTAAGACCTCCGATGCTCTTCACCCATTTGAGAGTTTCTGTCATCACGAAGATAGGGAATACGGGAGGAGTATTGAACATTGAACCGTCGTTAATGTGGGTCCTGTAATCGAGCATTGTGGGTAAATATCTTGAAACCTTTCCAAGAATATCTTTGCGAACAATTACAAAGGCAACTCCTGCCGGACCAACGTTTTTCTGTGCACCGCCATATATGATGGCGTACTTGGAAACGTCTACGGGACGGCTCATGATGTCGGATGACATATCGGCTACGAGGTTTACGGGGCAGTCCATATCATATTTTATCTCTGTACCGTATATGGTGTTGTTGGTTGTGATATGGAAGTAATCGAGGTCAGTGGGGATCTCGTATCCCTTGGGAATGTAATTGTATGTTTTATCAGCAGAAGATGCAATGCAAACGGCATTGCCGAGGGCCTTGGCTTCTTTGAAAGCCTTCTTTGCCCATACGCCTGTCTCGAGATAACCTGCTTTGTTCTCGAGGAGGTTCATTGCAACATAGAGGAATTGAAGAGATGCACCACCACCGAGGAAGAGCACTTCATAGTTGTCGGGGATATTGAGAAGTTCTTTCCAGAGTGCACGACACTCGTCCATAACAGATTCCCACTCTTTTGAGCGGTGTGAAACGGAAATGACAGGCATACCTGTACCCTTGAAATCCTGCAATGCAGCGATTGCAGCGTCAATAGCTTGCTGAGGCAATACGCAAGGGCCTGCGTTGAAATTGTAAACTTTTTTCATATGTTAAATAATATTTTATTTGTTATTAATCCTACAAAGATATGATATTTTCGTAATAAATCACTTTTTGCTTACGATTTTTAAGTTCCGCGTGTCTGTGGTTTTCTCGCAATAATGGCAGAGAAGCAACACTTCATTTCTTTCCCGTAATGTAGTAAATTTTGTCGGAATGTCCTGATGGTTAGTCACACACATCGGATTCATGCATCTAAAGATACCGATGAAACTTTCGGGAATTGAGATTATCTTCTTTTCTACCACTTCGTAGTCGCGAATTATATTGATAGTGGCATTAGGTGCTATCAGGGCTATTTCACCTATCTCCTCATCTTCGAAAAAATGTTCGGAAATCTTGATGATGCCCTTCTTACCCATACTGCGGCTATCCAGATTGCTGCCGATGGTAATCTGGTTTGGACGCTTGGAAAGGTTGAGTATGTCAATTACCTTGAAAAGGCTTTCGGCGGGTATGTGGTCAAGTACGGTACCATTTTTAATGGCAGTAACTTTCAAATGTTTATCTTTCTGTTCCATGATTCTATGTTTATCTGTATCCCAATAAATATGCTATTATGGCCATTCTCACGTACATTCCGTTTTCGGCCTGCTTGAAATAGTATGCATATGGAGTATCGTCCACATTAGCGGCAATCTCATTGATTCGGGGAAGTGGGTGGAGAATTTTGAGGTTGTCGCGCACATTCGAGAGCATATCAGCCTCAAGCCGGTAGACATTCTTTACCTTCTCGTACTCTATTGGGTCATTGAACCGTTCCTGTTGCACTCTGGTCATATAGAGAATATCCGTGATGTCAAGATACTCCGATAGTTGTTTAGTTTCTGTGTAGGGTATACCTTTGCTTGTAAGGAATCTTTTGTATTCAAGTGGCATCTTGAGTTCGTCGGGCGAGGTGAATACGAAGCGAGGTGAGAAGTGAGACATAGCTTGGAGCAGTGAGTGAACGGTACGTCCATATTTGAGATCGCCCACCATATTGATAGTTAGGTCATCGAGGCGCCCTTGAGTCTTATTGATGCTGTAGATATCCAGCAGAGTCTGGGTGGGATGCTGGTTGGCACCGTCTCCGGCGTTGATCACAGGTACCGGAGTGACTTCAGAGGCATATCTGGCCGCACCTTCGAGCGGGTGCCTCATCACGATGATGTCAACATAGTTGGATACCATCTTGATTGTGTCCTTGAGGGATTCTCCTTTGGCAATGCTCGTATGAGTTGCATCAGAAAAGCCGATAACGCGTGCACCTAGACGGTTGGCCGCAGTTTCAAAGCTGAGACGCGTCCTGGTGGAGGGTTCAAAAAAAATGCAGGCAACCACCTTGTCATTGAGGATATTCTGCGATTTATTCTTTTCAAAATCAGCGGCGATTTCCACAATGTGGAGGATCTCCTCTTTTGAAAAATCGTGAATTGAAATTAAGTTTTTCGGCATATCTGTGTGTTTTTCAGTGATTCGTAAAACTGTTCGATCTGTGTCAGACGAACTTTTACATCCATTTTGCATGTCAGGTCGAAATCCTGTGAAATAGGAGTGATATTCATCTCTTTGAGCACTTTCATCACGTCGTTCATCTGGAGATAGTCAAAAGTGATGGTGAAAAATTCTCCGGCAATTTTCTCCACAATCACAGCATTGGCAATTGCGTCAGCGGTTGCACTCTTATAAGATCGTATAAGACCTGGGATGCCCAGTTTGATACCTCCGAAATATCTTACCACAACCACAAGAATGTCGCTCAATTCATTGGAAAGTAGTTGCCCGTATATAGGTCTGCCTGCAGTCGAAGAGGGTTCCCCGTCATCGTTCATACGCCATTGATCTCCTATATGTCCGATACGGTAAGCATAACAATGGTGTCGAGCATCGAAATACTCTCTCTTGAGATCGGCAATAATTTCTTGTGCCTGGTCCTCCTGTTCCACGGGATATGCAAAAGCGAGAAACTTGCTCCCATTCTCCTTGTAGAGGCCCTGTGAGGGTGCTGCGATGCTTAGGTAGCAGTCATTTTCAACTTTTGATGACGAATTCATTCCGAATTGTAAAAATATAGCTTTTTTAGTAATTTTGCAATACTAAACAGATCGGAAATGATTATTTACAGATACAGGGCTACTCTCCCGCAGAGCAAAGTTTTCTACCGGATATATGAGGTAAAGTCCAATATGACGCTTTTCGCTTTCAATAGCTTTATCCTTGCGGATTTGGAGTTCGCTCCCGACCAGGTTGTAATGTTTGAGGGATGTGATGCAGAGGGTTATCTCAACAGCGAGTACGGGATGTTCGATACAGGTGATGGCACGATGGATTGTGTAACATTTGAAGATACCATTAAAAAGGGTGAGCTCGTTCTCAATTATATTTATGACATCTCTGATGACAGATATATCCGCCTGGATTTTATTGACGAGGTGCAGTTTGTCCCAATGCGCTCATACCCTCACAACTCGGAGGGCAAGGGGCACAATCCCGACCAGTTTTCTTCACATTATGAAGATATAGTGGAGTATAGGGATGAGATTGCAGAGAAGCCCGAAGAGGTAGTGGATACCGAAGACCTCCCTGTATGCGAAGAGTAGTCTTAATACTCGGTCCCACGGCAGTGGGAAAGACGGATTACAGCATAGAGTTGGCGCATCATTTCGGCTCACCGATAATCAGTTGTGATTCTCGCCAAATATTCCGACAGATGAGTATAGGTACTGCCGTCCCCTCTCCGGAACAGCTCTCAAGAGTAAGGCACTATTTTATCCATTCACACTCCGTAGAACAATATTATACTGCAGGAAAATATGAAATTGAGGCCCTGGCCTTAGTTGAAGAACTTTTTCGGAACCATGAAACGCTCGTTATGACTGGTGGTTCCGGACTCTACATAGATGCCTTTTGCAAAGGTCTTGATGATTTTCCGAAGGTGGATCAGGAGTTGCGAAAATCTCTGACCGTACGTTTAAAGAGAGAGGGGTTGGTGTCTCTTCAGACGGAGTTAAAAATGCTTGATCCCGAGTCGTACGACTCTATAGATATCAGTAACGGACAGCGTGTGATCAGAGCATTGGAGGTTAACATTACCACCGGACGCAAATTCTCCTCCTTCAAGACCGGCCGTATACGAAAACGAGACTTCGAAATTGTAAAAATAGGCTTGACACGTCCACGCGAGGAGTTATACGAGCGTATAGACCGTAGAGTCGATATGATGATGGATATTGGATTGGTAGAAGAGGTGCGTTCTCTGACTCAATATCGTGAAAAGCCGGCGTTGAAGACAGTCGGTTACAAGGAAATCTTCGATTATATTGATGGGAATATTCCTCTTGAAGAGGCTGTCAGGCTGATAAAACGTAATACCCGCCACTATGCCAAACGCCAACTCACCTACTGGGGCAGGGACAAGGAGATAAAATGGCTGGAAATCGGAAATCAGTTGCCCAGCTCAGATACAAACTTAATTCTTACGAGTCTGACCTCTTCTTCCGTATAGGCAGGACCGAGTTCTTTGAGGGCATCGTTGACTGAATCCGAATCGGCCTCCTCTCTGAAATAGTTGTAGATATCATCGATTTTATCTTCGTCAATTGTCTGGCGAATATAATAATCTATGTTGAGCCTGGTGCCGGAACTCACGATTGACTCCACTTCATCCATAAGCTCTTCCATATCCATATCTCTGGCACGCGCAATATCTTCAAAAGGCAGGCGTCTGTCGATACACTTGATGATATATACTTTGTTGGCAGAACGGTTGACCACCGTACGTACCACAAAATCATCAGGACGTTCGATCTCATTCTCCTCCACATATTTTGCGATGACCTTGAGGAAGGGTTCGCCATATTTGCGCGCCTTTCCTTCACCAACTCCCTGACAATTTTTAAGTTCCTCGATTGTGATAGGGTACTGGATGGAAATATCATCAAGGGAAGGGTCCGTAAATATAATCCACGGTGGAAGATTGAGCTGTTTTGATACGCTCCTACGTACATCCTTGAGGATTGCAAGAAGCTCAGGGTCGCCTCCTCCAGAGGCAGAGGTTCTGGATCCGGCAATGCCGCCGAACTCGTCATCATCGTCATCATCGTACTCTGAAAATGTCCTCGCTCCGGTGAGCATCAAAGTGTGGGGCGACTCATAGAAAGCTTTACCCTTCTCCGTGACACTTATCAGACCATAACGCTCGATATCCTTGTCCAGCAGCTGTAGAACCACACCTTGGCGAATAATAGCTGCCCAAAAGCGCACCCCATCATCCTTACCGATGCCAAAAAGTTCATGCTTGTTGTGTTTGTACGAAATGATTTTGGAGTTGCTCTCTCCCGCGAGAATGTTGGCCAGGTGCTCTTCCACAAAATACTCTTGCAGAGAAAGTATGAGCTCTATAACGGTAAGCATCTGCTCCTGACCGTCAAAATGTTTCTTTGGATAAAGACAGTTGTCACAATTGCCGCAACCCTCCCGGAGGTAATTTTCTCCAAAGTAGTTAAGCAAAATCTTGCGTCGGCATTGATTGGACTCGGCATAAGCAACTGTTTCCATCAGCAGTTGATTGCCAATCTCCTGCTCGGAAATCGGCTTGCCTTGCATGAATTTTTTAAGGCGAAGAATATCCTTGTAACTGTAAAATGCAATACATTTTCCTTCTCGATCATCCCTGCCGGCACGTCCGGTCTCTTGGTAATAGCCCTCAAGACTCTTGGGAATGTCGTAGTGGATTACAAATCTTACATCAGGCTTATCTATTCCCATTCCAAACGCTATGGTAGCAACTATAACATCTACCTCCTCCATCAAGTACATATCCTGGTTGTGGCTGCGGGTAGTAGAGTCCATACCGGCATGATAGGGAAGGGCCTTGATGCCGTTAACATTCAAAAATTCCGCTATTTCTTCGACACGTTTTCTGCTGAGGCAGTAGATTATGCCGCTTTTACCGGAATTCTCCTTAATAAATTTAACGATATCCTTTTTTGGATTGGCTTTGTCTCGTATTTCATAATAGAGATTTGGACGGTTGAATGAGGATTTGAAGACTCGCGCTTCCGTCATGCAGAGATTCTTCTGTATATCGGACTGAACTTTTGGGGTTGCAGTAGCAGTAAGCGCAATTAGTGGAGCTTCACCGATTTCCTGCACTATATCGTGAATCTTACGGTATTCGGGGCGGAAGTCATGTCCCCATTCAGAAATACAGTGAGCTTCATCTATAGCGTAAAATGATATCTTGAGTTGTTTAAGGAACTGGATGTTTTCATCTTTGGTAAGGGACTCCGGAGCGACATAGAGAAGTTTGGTTATACCTTTTACTAAATCTTCCTTAACCTCAGCGATCTGTGTTTTGTTGAGAGAAGAATTGAGGAAATGAGCTATTCCCTCCTGATTGTGAATAAACCCACGAATTGCATCAACCTGATTTTTCATAAGTGCTATAAGCGGAGAAATCACAATGGCCGTACCCTCCAGACACAAGGCCGGAAGCTGATAACAAAGAGACTTGCCGCCACCCGTAGGCATCAACACGAAAGCGTCATTGCCTGCAATCAGATGTTTTATGATCTCTTCCTGTTCTCCTTTGAATGAATTGAAACCGAAAAATTCTTTAAGTTTTCTGTGTAGTTCTTCTGAGGTGATGTCCATATATAAAGGTTTTCCTTTTGATTTTACTAAATTAAACAATATTTTCCGTATTGAAAAATTTTTGTTCTCCTGAAAGAGGAATAAAAGAGACTAGTTGGGAAATTTTCAATATATTTGCAAATTATTTATCGTGAGACAATCACTAATCAATAATTATAAATCTCAAAATAGTATGAAAGCTATCAAATTTTGCGCTATATGCGTTATTGGAGCTATGATGATGATATCTTGCTCCACCAAGACTTCCGATGAAGGTCAGCCTGCAGGCATTACGAAGGCTCAGGTTGACTCAGTGAGCTACGCTCTCGGTCAGAACTTCGGAATGGTAATTTCAATGAATGACTTCGGTTCACTAAATCTCAATTCTATCATCTCAGGCATGAAGGATATTTTGGCAATGGGCAAGATAGAACCTCAGGAGGCCAATCGCATTGGCGGCGAATTCTCCGAAGTAATCAACAAGTTTATGGAGGATCGCATGAGGATCAAGGGTGAGGAGACTCTCGCTAAAGGCAAGGAGTTCCTCGAGAATAATGCCAAAAATGAAGGTGTTGTAACTACGGAATCAGGTCTTCAGTACAAGATAGAGAGAGCCGGAAATGGTGTATTCCCCACAGCTGAAAGCACCGTTGAGTGCAACTACGAAGGCACCCTCATTGACGGCACCGTTTTCGACTCTTCATACGAAAGAGGCAATTCTGCAACCTTTAGTCTTCAAAATGTTATTCAAGGTTGGACCGAAGGTCTGCAGCTCGTTGACGAAGGTGGCGAAATCACCCTCTGGATACCCTCTGAACTTGGATATGGAGAGCGTGGTGCAGGAGCCAATATCGGGCCCAACGAGGCTTTGAAATTCAAAGTTGAGCTCATCCGCGTAGTTCCCGCAGAAACAGAGGAAGCAAAATAAGTTTTGATAAATATCAAACGAAAAGAGTTCAGCACGCTGAACTCTTTTCGTTTTTAAGGTATTGAGTTATTCGTCTTATACATTTCAAACAACATCTGCGTAGAAAAATTTTGTGTTTTCAGGGCATATGTTGTTTGAAGCAATAAGATTAGTGTAGTACAGGGTTTTGGTTTCATTTGTTGGTAGATTTGCCGTTCCGGTATATTTTTTATTACCTTTGTAAGATACATTGTTTTGGCCTCTGTTACCGATGGAAACTTTCAAGAGAATACTGGCATATGCGAAGCCCTGGGGAAGATACTGGCCGGGTTATCTGATCTTATCGATATTCTCTGTAATATTCGGTATTGCCAATTATGCTCTTCTCGGTCCTTTTTTGACCGTGCTCTTCGAATCCGATACGATTCCGCAAGCAGTGACAAGACCTGAGTTTTCATTTTCCATAGAGTATGTCAACGATCTATTTTCATATTTTCTATCCTCAATAGCCATTTCCGGTGGAGTGGTTAGGGCTCTGTTATTTGTTTCGATTTCGCTGATTGTAGCCTGTTTCTTCTCCGATGTTTGCAGATATCTGTCCCAGAGAATTCTGGTAAGTATGAAAAGCGGCCTGATGAAGAACATACGGAAGGATCTTTACAGCAAGATTGCCTCCCTCGATATTGGTTATTTTAATAACAGAAAAAAGGGTGATATTCTCTCGAGCATCTCCAATGATGTCAACGAGGTGCAGAATAGCGTTGCCAGTAGCTTTCACGTAATGTTTAGGGAGCCTTTGCTCGTAGTGGGATTTCTTGCAATGCTCTTTTATATGTCTCCTCGATTGACCGCAGTTTCTCTTGTAGCCCTGCCGATCTCAGCGCTGATAGTCACCCGCTTAACCCGCAAACTTCGCAGGGGCTCGGTGGAAACACAGTCTTTGATGGGCCAGATCCTCAGCCAGTACGAAGAGGCCATATCCGGGTCGAGGATAATAAAAGCCTTCAATGCGCAAAAATATGTTGAAAATCGATTTGAACGCTACAACGAGCGCCACCGCAAGGTGAGCAGGCAGGTATCCAACAGACAGGAGCTTGCCTCGCCTACTTCTGAGTTTCTCGGCATCTCCATTGCTGCTATGGTACTCTTTTACGGAGGATGGCTCAATTTCAACGGAGATCTCGGGATGACTTGGCCGCAATTCATAGTCTATATCGGCTTTTACTGGAAGGTGCTGGAACCTGCAAAGGCGATGGCAAACTCATTTGCAGCGGTACAAAGAGGACTTGTCTCCGGACAAAGGATTTTTGATATTCTGGATGCTCCTTCCGATATTAAAGAGGTTCCCGATCCATTACCGCTTACCTCATTTGAGCATTCAATAGAGTATAGAAATGTCTCCTTCCGTTATACGGATGAACCGGTACTCAAGAATATTTCCCTTACTATCCCCAAAGGGAAGATGGTGGCAGTCGTGGGTCCCTCCGGTGCCGGAAAATCCACAATGGCAGACCTCTTACCCAGGTTTTGGGATGTAACCGGAGGGTCCATAGAACTCGACGGGGTGGATATACGCAGGTACAAGATCGCAGATCTCATTTCACAGATGGGTATAGTCACCCAAGAGCCTATTCTCTTCAATGATTCCATAGCCAACAATATATCCTTCGGTATGGACAATGTTTCTCAGGAGCAGATAGAAGATGCGGCGAAAATAGCTAATGCACACGATTTCATATTGCAGACGGAAAAAGGTTATCAAACGAATATCGGAGACAGAGGAACCAAGCTCTCCGGAGGTCAGAGGCAGAGAATAGCAATTGCCAGGGCCGTGCTCAAAAACCCTCCGATCCTCATACTTGATGAGGCCACCTCCGCACTCGACACTGAAAGCGAGAGATTGGTGCAAGACGCGCTCTCCAACCTCATGAAACACCGCACCTCACTTGTAATTGCGCACCGCCTTTCCACCATTCGCCATGCAGATGAGATTATCGTGCTGCAGAATGGTTCAATAGTTGAGCGCGGTGATCACGATACATTGATTATTAACCAGGGTCTTTACTCACATCTTTGCGAGCTTCAGGCCTTTACATGATAATAACTGATGAAAAAATCTGTCAATAAACTATTCGAAGAGAGTTTCAAAAAGAACTGGGACTGCCCGGCACTCTCCGACTATAAAGGGCTCACTCTCAATTATCGCGATGTAGCACGAAGAGTTGCAAAACTGCATATATTCTTCGAAAGCTGCGATATTGTCAAAGGAGACAAAATTGCAGTTTGCGGCCGCAACCAGACCAACTGGGGAGTGGCTTTTCTTGCTGCACTAACATATGGAGCCGTACCCGTACCAATTCTCCACGAATTTAAATCGGCAAACATTCACCATTTGGTCAACCACTCCGACTCAAAACTTCTTTTTGTGGGTGACTCCATCTGGGAAAATCTCAACAGTGCTGAAATGCCGGATGTTGAGGCGATACTCTTGATTAATGACGTTAGTGTCGTATATGCAAAAGATGAGAAATACACATACGCCAGGGAGCATCTGAACGAGATGTTCGGAAAGAAATATCCCAACAGCTTTACTCCGGCAGATATCAAGTATTACGAGGACTCTCCTAATGAGCTTGCGATGATTAACTATACATCGGGCACTTCCGGCTTTTCAAAGGGAGTAATGCTGCCTTACAGATCTCTCCACTCCAATCTGCTTTTCGCGAAGGCAGTAGAACCACATCTCGATAACACTTCAAATCTTGTATCGATGCTTCCCACCGCACATATGTATGGGATGATGTTCGAATTTATGATTATGATGTATGTAGGAGGCCATACACATTTTCTCACTAAACTGCCCAGCCCTAAAATTATTCTAGATGCCATGGGCACAATCAAACCGGACATAATTATAGCCGTTCCATTAATCATTGAGAAAATTTATAAGAAGATGCTTGCTCCCATCATCAGCAAGAACAGGATAAAACTTTTGCTCAATCTACCCGTAATTGATCAGATGATTCAGAAAAAGATACTTAACAGTATAGTCTCTGCGTTTGGTGGCAAGTTTAACGAGGTTATTATCGGAGGTGCTGCTTTAAACCGCGAGGCAGAAGCATTCTTCAAAAGAATCAACTTCCCTTTTACAGTGGGTTACGGCATGACCGAGTGTGGCCCCATCATTGCGTATGCGCCCTGGGATAAGACCAAACTCTACTCTTGCGGAAAAGCTGCTCCAAGAATGGAAATAAAGATTGACTCGAAAGATCCCAAAAACATCCCCGGAGAAATCTATGTTAGAGGCGACAATGTCTTCCTTGGCTATTACAAAAACCAAGAGGCTACCGATGAAGTTCTCTCCAATGGTTGGTTAAAGACCGGCGATATGGGTGTCATGGACTCTGATGGATATCTCTTCCTTAGAGGTCGCAGTAAGAGTATGATTCTTGGTCCTTCCGGCCAGAACATCTACCCGGAGGAGATAGAAAGCATCCTCAACAACCTGCCTTATGTGGTGGAGTCGCTGGTAGTTGAGGATAAATCCTCGCTGATTGCCCTTATCTATCCAGATTTTGATCAGGCTAATGAAGAGGGGCTTTCGGAGGAACAACTTCTCGAAAAACTTCAGGAAGACATCCAGATTGCCAATATCGAACTTCCCAATTATTGTAAACTGGCCGGTGTTGAGATTGTACCTGAAGAATTTGAAAAAACCCCAAAACGCAGTATCAAGCGCTACATTTACCAAAGAAACAGCGCCCCTGCCGAAAGCAATTGATAGATAAACAAAATGGATAATAACAAGCAATATAAATTTGACCTGAGCTATCTTGAGATGGCACAGGTATGGGCAAAAAACTCCTATTGTAAGCGCAAGCAGGTTGGAGCCCTAATTGTCAAGGACAGAATGATAATATCAGATGGATATAACGGCACGCCTTCAGGATTTGAAAATGTGTGTGAAGATGAAACCGGTGTAACCAAACCATATGTTCTCCACGCTGAGGCAAATGCCATTACCAAGGTAGCAAAGAGCGGTAACAGCAGTGAAGGTTCAACACTTTATGTGACTGCCTCTCCCTGTCTGGAATGCTCGAAACTCATAATACAGGCAGGAATAAAGAGAGTGGTCTATCACGAAGATTATCGCATTACCGATGGCATTGACCTGCTCCGTAGGGCTGGTATTGAGGTCCAACAGTTGTAATCCCCGTTAATCATGAGCAATGACAAAACTATGAGAATACTGAGAATATCAGTATGGGTTATAATCGTCCTGATGCTTGTCTTAATGATTCAGAGACTTCCCAAAAAGAATGTGGTGGATCTCGATTCCACAAAGGATGACTGGGCAAAACTGATGCTTGTGCTCAATAGTGTAGACAAGGATTACGTAGACGATATAGATCACAAGGCTGTAACGGAAAAAC
>Ga0208459_1000902_pt1 | contig 29812 bp, 26 predicted proteins | sample AD_UKC087_MetaG_FD_184433 | JGI IMG/M metagenome (GOLD analysis project Ga0208459, IMG submission 184433) | Active sludge microbial communities of municipal wastewater-treating anaerobic digesters from USA - AD_UKC087_MetaG (SPAdes) (version 2) | ecosystem: Engineered > Bioreactor > Anaerobic >... | reverse complement strand
TCAAGACGAACTTATATTTTTTGGCTTATCGGAAAACCGACAACGATTTGGAACTTGTCATGATCGGCTCTCACGAAAATTATTATCGTGATCTCAAGAGCTACTTAAAAAGCAAATAAATTGGGTAACAGAATCACTCACGCAGATCGCCACTTTGCGGCTCCGGTTTGATTTTTCGTTGGACCTTTCAAATGGGAAAAAATACTTTGCAAGGCATAACGCTATTGCAACATTGTGTAAACACGGTTGATGCAAGACTTGATTTGACAATGTCTGTCAAGGCAAGTATAGGTTTGGGTAGAGATAATTCCCGTTCATAAACGGATCATGCGTAATCAGGGAGAAGGAAGCGATGCCTTTTTTTACAACCAATGATGGCGTCCGACTGCATTATCAGGCAAGCGGTTCCGGAAAACCGGTTTTGCTCATTCACGGACTGACGGCAAGTTCCCTTTTTTTTCAAAAACAGATTCCTGCACTTTCAGGACACTTTCAGGTGATTGCACCCGATTTGCGCGGACACGGGCTTTCTGAAGCGTCAACGGACCATCTGACCATGCGCAGGCTGGCTGAAGATTTAAAACAGTTCATCGACCATCTGAAGTTATCAGAAATATCATTAGTCGGATGGTCCATGGGCGTGCACGTAATCTTTGAATACATTAGGAACTATTCCTGCGACAAAATAGAAAAAATTCTGATCATTGAGATGGCGCCCAGACTGATGAAATCGGAAGACTGGCGCCTGGGCTTACCGGGCGTTTTCAGCAGGAAACAGGGCGATTTCGGCCACGAAGATAACCTTTATCTGCTTTCCGTGATGCTGGATGATTGGCAGGCCTACAGCAAGGTCGTCGTTCAGCGGATTTTAAACAAATCGCTCTATAACGAAAAAATGGAATTCAATGCGAAGGCCGATTTTAAGGGGAAAGAAGACCTGGGCTGGCTTTACGAGGAAGCAAAAAAGAACAACGCTTCGGTCATTGCCGCTTTCTGGATTGCAATGGCAGTGCAGGATTACCGACCGGTCTTGAAAAACATTCCGGTTCCCTGTCTTCTGGTTTACGGAACCGAAAGCAATTATTATCCCGCAGAAAATTATGACTACATGCAAAAGCAGATACCCGATGCCAGGGTTGTCGCTTTTGAAGGCTGCGGGCATGCCCTGCATATTCAGGATCCGGAATTATTCAACCGTCTGGCTTTGGATTTTTTGCTGGCTGGTTTTTCTTCCTGTGAGGGCCAGCACAACACCTCCGAGCCCAAAAGTAATCGCTAGAGCCTTGATCAGCATCCCGATGTAAAAAGGGATCCATCCGAGAAGCCACAGCAAACACAACCCCACCAGCGTTTCTTTCACGATTGATCGCTGATATCCGCGGAATATTTTTGTGATGATAAGGTTGCCAAGGAGAGAACCGGACGCAGTGAAACCGATGATCGCCGCCAGGAGCAGGGCTGTAAATGCCAGCGGGATCAATAAAATGCCGATGACAGAGATCGCCAGCAGCATAAAGAAGGGCACGATCATCAACGTCGCCAGAAATCCCCAGAAAAATGATTTTATTTTGTTGGTCCGGATGGCGCCGACAACAGCGTCCAGCGCCCGGGGTGTCAGCAGTGCCATGATCAGTGCGATAATCAGGATAATGGCGAAAAAGCACAGGGAAATTACATTGAGAATTAAAGACCAGCCTTCCAGTTCCCCCCTCATGGCTGAGTTAATCGAATCCGCAAGAGTGGCTGAGTTTACTTCCGTAATGTCTCCAAAAACAAGAGAACCGCTGCCTTTTGCCACAATGCCGCCGACTACGATCACATTCCCCCGGATGACGGCATTATTGGTCAATACGGCGGAACCGCCGACGACTATAATATTTTGTTCAACCAGCCCGTTTATGGTTGCCTGTCCGCCGACAACGACGACGTTTTCAACGTCTTCGCCCTTTTCCACTGTAATGTCGCGGCCGGCCATAAAAATGTGCTTTGCCTCGACGGGCAGTGAAAGGAGAAGCAATAACGCCAATATGAAAAATAATGTAAGTTTCGTTCTCATAGAGAGACCTTCATTGTCTATGCGATGTTTTGACGCGTGATCATTTTCTGGCGGATATACGCGATAACACCCGGCATCACCGAAATGATGATGATCGCAACAATAACGATGGTAAAATTCCTTTTGACCGCCGGAATATTTCCGAAGAAATACCCGCCCAGCAGGAAAGTGAAAACCCAAAGGAGTCCCCCAACAATATTATATAAAATGAATTTGGGGTAACTCATGGCACCGACCCCTGCCACGAAAGGGGCAAAGGTGCGGATAAAGGGCATGAATCGGGCGATAATAATGGTTTTCCCGCCGTGCCTTTCATAAAATTCATGCGTTTTGATCAGATATTTCTTTTTAAAGAAACGGCTTTCTTCATAATGAAAAACTTTGGGACCGATATAGTGACCTATAGCGTAGTTGACACTATCCCCGGCAATGGCGGCGATACTCAGCAAAATCAACAGCGCTTCAATCTGAAGCGCCCCCAGTGCGGCCAGCGTTCCCAGAGCGAAAAGCAGTGAATCGCCCGGAAGGACCGGTGTGACAACAAGGCCGGTTTCGCAAAAGATGACTAAAAAAACAATCACATAAATCCAGATACCGAAATTTTTGATCAGATCCGGCAGATATTTATCCAGGTGGATGAAGAAATCTATAAAATAGAAGATCAGGTCCATTTTTTCGTCGTGCTCATTTCCGGCAGAAGTTTTCTTATTGCGAAACACCCTATATAGGGTTAACAGGGGGAGTGTCAACATGAAAAAGGCGGCGGTGAAAAAAGCAAAATGCCTAGACCGGAAAAAACATGATTGTATGAACAGGTTTTCCGGTTGGCCCCGTGAGAAGCAAGGGGACGGCTTTTGTACAGGATGATGCAATCTTATGCCAAGTTGCATTCAAAGGATAACGCGGCGGCAAGGAGGAGGCCCCGCAGGCGTATTATTGATACGCTGAGGAAGCTGACGACGAAGCCAACAAAGTTAGCCAAAGAATGCGACTTGGTATTACAGGAAATAGTAAGACATAAAGGCTACCGGGAATACAAGCTGCGGAAAATCTTTTTTCTCCAATTTTTCAAATCCAAGTTTTTCATACCAGTCAAGCAACTCCTGGTGATCAGCAATAATGCCGATTTGCACACGGAAAACGCCGAGGTTTCTGGCCTCGGACAAAGCGTGCTTCACCAGTGCTTCGCCGAATCCCTGCCGGCGCTGCTCCGGTAAAACCGCAAGGCGCTCCAGATAGCAGACCTCATCGTTTATTTTTTCCAAAGCGATGCATCCTGCGGCTTGTTCCCCAACTTCCAGAATATAGTAAGCGACGCCCCGGTTCATTTCACGGATGATCCATTCAGAGCGGCAGTTGGAAGGATGGGTCGGGCTGTTCTGCGGGGTAAGCCCGAATCGTTCAGCAACATCCAGAAAAGAATCATGAATGATCTCGGCCAGAACATCAATGTCCACACTTGTCCCCACGCGTATCCGGTATTCCATCGTCTGCCCCCTTTTTTTACACGTTTAGAGGCTATACTAGTCTATATCAGCCATGAGCACAAGCCCCATCAGGCAATCAGGTTTTTTATGGGCCTAAGTTGTACTTTTACGATAAATTCAGTTATGTTTTCAGTGTATTGGGCGTAGGATCGCCTTGACATCCGGAAGCATGTTTCTTATAGTGCGACAAATTTAAAAATCCCTTTTAGCCGTTTGGGTCTGTCCCGAAAAGGGTGAATAAAAAACCGTTCAGAAAGCTCGAGATGATGCCTCAATAAGGAGGAATATGTGAAACTCAAAGACGTTGAACAGGATCCCGAAACCCATTTACCCGGTCCGCGCCTTACCTATGCTGTGGATGATGAAGGAAAGTATAAGACGGTAGAGTCGGTAGGCAACAGCCTGGGAACACTGTCTGTGAAAATGATGCAGCACCACATTAACGATGAGGTGGAAGCTGCCGCTGAAAGGGTCAGGTCGGGCAAAGAAAGCCCGCTAGCCTTTTTTATGGCCCTTCATATCATGGATTGCGGACTCCTGTCGCAATACGTCAGGATTGCCGGTTGGCGGATCAAAAGGCATCTCAAGCCGTCGGTGTTCGGGAAACTCAAACCGGATGTCCTTCAGAGATACGCTGATTTCTTCGGGGTAACACTGGAGGAGTTCATCCATCCACGGCTGGACAGGAAATATTTTTTACTTGGGAAAAAGGATAACGAAAATGGATATTGAAACCGGATACAAGCACCGTGTCGGGGCGCATTGCGAAACCTGTGTGACTGCCGGCTTAATCAATCACCACAGCTCAAACGGTATGGACGTTACGGAGCCCCTGGTCTTCGGAACCGGAGCGGGATTGAATTTTGTGCATGTTCCGGTGCTCAAGTTTATGGGGCTTCCTCTGACGTCTTTTCGTTCTCCCGCAGGTAGCATCATGAAGAAATCTCTGGAGCGGTTGGGAGTTCAGGCCCAAATCCGCTACTTTTCGGATCAGGACAAAGCCATGCAGGCGCTGGATGCTGAACTGGATAAAGGTCTTCCCGTTGGCCTCCAGGTTGGAGTGTACTGGCTTCCCTTTATCCAGGAAGTTTTCAGAATTCATTTGAATCTTCACAACCTCGTGGTGACGGGAAAGAAGGGAAACGATTATCTTGTTTCTGATTTTCTTACAAATGAAATTGCGGTTTGTCCTGCAAAGGATCTTCGGAAAGCCAGGTTTTCCAAAGGAACAATGGCCCCGAGGGGCAGAATGGTTTCCATCCAGAAGGTCCCCGATCGTCTGAGGCTTAGATATGCCTGCTCCTCAGGAATCCGTGACGTATGCAACACAATGCTCCAGCCCCTTTTCCCGTTTGTCGGAGTAAAGGGCATCCGCTATATCGCCAATAGGATCGAAAAGTGGCCATCCACTCTCGGGGAGCGCGGCAGTCGACGCAATCTGGGCAATGTTATCATGATGCAGGAGGAGATCGGAACGGGGGGCGCGGGTTTCAGGTACATGTTTGCGGCTTTCCTGGAGGAATCCGCAGGGATCCTTAGCGATGAAAGACTCCTGCGTCTTTCCGGACAAATGACCGCGACCGGTGACAAATGGCGGAGTTTTGGCGTTCAGGCCGCCCGGCACTGCAAGGGAAGATCCAGAGAGGGAGAAGGGTTTGCCTCCTATGCCGCTGTTCTCAGAGAATGCGCGGACGAGGAGGAATCCATATTCAGGGAATTGAAGAAGATTGTTCCAAAGATTCCTTCCGCGAAGGCAATGTAGAGTCCAGTTTATAGGTGATACAAAACCTGCCATAAGATGCAGCAGACAAAATCAGGCAGGGGATGAGGCCCTGCCTGATTTAAACCTGTATCTTGTTCATTAACGTCTCCATGGAGGCGGAGGGGCGTAGCCGTTATTGTCCCAGATCCGGTTTGATGAATACCGATCAGAATAGCCACGGCAGTCAATGATATTCTTTTTGCACAGCGTTTGTCTCCATTCATATTTAATCAGGATGGATTCCGCGGCCCTTCTTTCCGGATTGAATGAAACCTGATAGGAAGGTGAATATTCTTCCCGTCCATAGCCGGTTCCGGCGCTATCCATGGTTTCGGACTGAGTTGACGGTGCTGCCGCTTTGTTTCTGGATTCGAATTTTCCTTCGGATTCTGAACGGTCCTTCTTCCAGGGCGCAGGAAAGATGCCGTCCCTGTGCAGCCAGAACTGGCGTTTTTCCGGATATGCCACCACAGCGATCACTCCCATGGCAGACTCGTCGCCAAATGCCGCGGCATACGAATCGGGAACATCGGTAAAGTAGAAGCGGTTGATGGTATCCTGAGCTGACCGCCAGCCGGCATATTCACAGGTTGCGTATGGTTCAAGAATATACATTCTTTCATGATTTTTGAGCCATGACTTCTGACCGGAAATGATATTGCGGCCGTCCACTGCGATCACAACACCGATCCTCCGGTTTAGTTTATTGCGGACAACAATCCGATAATGATCCCCTTTTACAGCTTCCGCATAAACTTTTTTCAGCTTCGGGTGATCTTTTACCGGGTAGAATGGCAGCAGACGGCCATTATCGGACACAATGCTGACTTCTACTGTGTTCCCGATGGTTTCGGCGGCGGCAAAGCTGGCCCATAAGAATAAAACCGCACAAATGGTTAATAATGCTTTCATGTATTTTCCTCCTTTGATGTCAAAATGTTTTGTCTTTTGTTTTTTAGACAAAACAAAGGAGAGAAAAGTTCCTGTTTTTTTATCTTATAATGGTTTTTATGGAAGATATTATCCGCTTGACAAACAAGACACCCTCTCCTATATTCGAGCCCGCTTAAATGTAAATGAAATTGTTGTCATTTTAAAAATGCGACCTATGACATCCATCGCCGGCCCCCCTGCGAACACACAAAAATCACTGCCTGATTCCTGGCGTGGCGAGGTGCAAAACTGCCTCGTTGCCGGCGAGACCATTGAGTCCTGGGTGGAGATTAATCTCGATACCCGCCTTCACTTCGCCGAGAGCCTGGTAATTATCACCAATCGTCGTCTGCTGGCATGCAGACCGGGCAAAGGCGCATGGGAAAGCTGGGATTTTCGTGAGGGACTTTCCCTGGGCCATCGCGACCATGCCGGTATTGGCACGCTGGAGCTGGTGGACGATAGCGGCCGGTTGGCCATATGGCACTACACCATGGGCCGCAATATGGCCGCTCTCAATGTCATGAGGGCTTTTGAGGAACAACTCGAAAGTGTCATCACCGGTAAACCGGTGGCCAAACCTGCAGAAATTCTCTGCCCCAGGTGCAAGGTACCCCTTCCCCCCGATGTCGAGGAGTGTCCGATTTGTGCCCGGGAAACGCAGACACCACCTTCCACATGGACGCTTTTTCGCTTATGGCGATTTGCCAGGCCTTACAAAGGTCGTCTGTTGGCGGGTTTTGTGCTGACGCTGGCCTCCACCGGTGCTACCCTGGTACCCCCTTACCTGACCATGCCGCTGATGGACAACGTGCTGATCCCGTTCCAGAACGGCAAGCCCATCAATGTTCAACTGGTGCAGCTTTACCTTGGCGGCCTGCTGGGCGCCGCCCTGCTTGCCTGGGGTCTTGGCTGGGCGCGCACCTATATCCTGGCCGTGGTGTCCGAGAGAATCGGCCGTGACCTGCGCACTGCTACCTTCGAGCACCTGTTGCATCTGTCGCTGGAATACTTCGGCAACAAGCGCACCGGTGATTTGATGGCCCGCATCGGTTCGGAAACCGACCGCATCAACCTCTTTCTCTCCCTTCACCTGCTGGATTTTGCCACGGACGTTCTGATGATCGTCCTCACGGCGATTATCCTTTTTTCCATCCATCCCTGGCTGGCTGTGGTCACCCTGCTTCCCCTGCCCATCATCGCCTGGATGATTCACAATGTTCGCGACCGACTGCGAACCGGGTTTGAGAAGGTGGACCGCATTTGGGCCGAGGTTGCCAACGTGCTGGCCGACGTCATTCCGGGTATCCGTGTGGTCAAAGCCTTTGCACAGGAAAAGCGCGAGGCCGCCCGTTTCCGTGAAGCCAATCACCACAACCTGGTTTTAAACGACCGCATCAACAGGATATGGTCTCTCTTCAGTCCCACGGTGACACTGCTTACCGAAGTCGGTCTGCTGGTCGTGTGGGGTTTTGGCATCTGGCAGATCAGCAAAGGAGAGATCACCGTCGGCGTGCTTACGGCCTTCCTCGCATACATCGGACGCTTCTATACCCGGCTGGACTCCATGAGCCGAATTGTTTCCGTGACACAGAAAGCTGCCGCGGGGACCAAACGCATCTTTGATATTCTTGACCACGTGTCCAGTGTGCCGGAACCCGTCAACCCGGTGCATCTGACTCAGGTGCAAGGCGAGATAGAGCTAAAGAACGTCGGCTTCCGCTATGGCACCCGTGCGGTCATTCATGATGTCAGCCTCAAGATCAAACCCGGCGAAATGATCGGGCTTGTCGGTCATTCCGGCTCCGGCAAGAGCACCCTTGTGAATCTTATCTGTCGTTTCTATGACGTAACCGAAGGTGCCGTGTTCATCGACAGCGTGGACGTGCGTTCCGTTCCGGTGGCCGAGTTCCGCAGAAACATCGGACTGGTGCTACAGGATCCGTTCCTCTTCTTCGGCACCATTGCCGACAACATCGCTTATGGCAAACCGGATGCTACCCGTGAAGAAATTATCGCTGCCGCCCGCGCGGCCCATGCCCACGAGTTTATCCTGAGCCTGCCCCACGGCTACGATTCTTTGCTGGGTGAACGAGGTCAGGGCCTTTCCGGAGGCGAGCGCCAGCGTATCTCTATCGCGCGGGCCCTGCTCATTAATCCGAAGATCCTGATCCTTGACGAGGCTACCTCCTCCGTTGATACAGAAACAGAAAAGGAAATCCAGAAAGCCCTGGATAACCTTGTGCTTGGCCGCACCACCATCGCCATCGCCCACCGTCTTTCCACCCTCCGAAAGGCCGACCGGCTCGTAGCCATGGACCGTGGTCAGATTGTGGAGGTGGGCAGCCATGATGAACTGATGGCAAAGGAAGGCCACTATTACCGTCTCTACCAGGCCCAGGCCCGCAATGTTGATACCGAACCGGAAATCCCCCGTGCCGTTAGTCAGTTCAGGGAGCATGCCGCATGAACACCACCAATATTCAGCTAGACCGCAACTCCTTTGGCAGACTGATCCTCATCACGGTTCAGGGCACCCGGGAAGAAGTTGTTCCCATACGCTCTTTCCCCATCGCTGCTCCGGACAAAGGCATTTCTCTGGTCGGCGCGGATGGTCACGAACTGGCCTGGATTGATTGCCTTGCCGATCTTGAAGACGTCCAGCGTAACCTGGTGGAAGAAGAACTGGCCAACCGCGAGTTTGTACCGGAGATAAGCGCACTCAAAGCCATTTCCGGGTTCACGATACCCAGTACATGGAAGGTCGATACCGACCGCGGTCCCTTCACCCTTGTGCTCGAGAGCGAGGATGATATCCACCGCATCTCCCGAACCATGCTTTTGATCTCCGATAGCAACGGTATCCATTTCCTGGTGCGTGATCTGACCAAACTTGACCGGGACAGCCGCAAATTTCTGGATGGATTTCTATGATTCGCTGGATGAAAATAACTAAAAAGACCGGTAATTTTGACAACCATTCCGATCTGAAGGCGATGCCGGGCAGTTCACTGTATCCTGCCAGGATACCGGGAAAGGCACCATGATGAGCAAAAGAGATATCGAATTCCTGAAGATTGTTTCATTACGCGGCCCCAACATGTGGACTTACCGTCCTGTGCTGGAGGCCTGGATCAATATCCATGGCCTGGAAGATGCCAACTCCAGCACCATACCTGGATTCTATGAGCGTCTGTCGGCGTGGCTCCCCTCCCTGGAAGACCACCGCTGCAGCTATGGGGAACAAGGCGGCTTCCTGCGCCGGGTAAAAGAAGGCACATGGCCCGGTCATATCCTGGAGCATGTTACCCTGGAACTGCAAAACCTGGCCGGTCTCCCCGGCGGCTTTGGCAAGGCCCGCGGGACCAACCGCCGTGGAATCTACAAGGTGGTCATACGTGCCTGGCAGGAGGATGTCACCCGAGCCGCCCTTCATGCCGCCCGTGACCTGATTTTGGCCGCCATGGAGGATCGTCCATTTGATGTGGCTGCCACCATCGAACACCTCACCGACATGGCTGATTCTCTATGCCTTGGTCCCAGCACAGCGTGCATTGTCGAGGCCGCAACCGAACGCGGCATTCCCACAATCCGTCTTCTGCCCGGCGGCAATCTGGTACAGATCGGCTATGGTGCCTCCATGCGCAGAATCTGGACGGCGGAAACCGACCGGACCAGTGCAATCGCCGAAACCATTTCCCGCGACAAAGACCTGACCAAGACGTTGCTTTCCTCCTGTGGCGTTCCTGTGCCTGAAGGCCGTGAGGTGGACAGCCCGGAGGATGCGTGGGAAGCTGCCCTGGACATCGGTCTACCGGTTTGTGTCAAGCCCATCGACGGCAATCATGGTCGTGGTGTCTTCATTGACGTAAAGACCAAAGAAGAAGTCGAAATGGCCTATTCCGTTGCCGTGAATGAAGGCAGCGGTGTTCTTGTCGAGCGCTCCATCCCGGGCACCGAACACCGTTTGCTCATTGTCGGCGGTAAACTGGCCGCCGCCACCCGCGGCGACGTAGTGTATGTGGAGGGAGATGGCAAATCCACCGTAAAGGAACTGATCGGGAGTCAGATCAATTCCGACCCGCGCCGGGGCCCGACCGAACTGCATCCGCTTTCTGAAATTCTGATCGATTCCATCGTTACCATGGAACTGGCCCGTCAGGGCTTCACCGCGGAATCCATTCCGCCTGCAGGCAAAAAAATACTGATCCAGCGTACGGACAGCCACGCCTTCGACGTCACCGACGATGTTCACCCGGACAATGCTGCCCTGGCTGCTCTGGCTGCGCGCATCATCGGCCTTGATATCGCCGGCATCGATCTGGTGGTGGAAAATATTTCCAGCCCCCTGTTCGAGCAGCATGGAGCAATCGTCGAGGTCAACGCCGGTCCCGGTCTGCTGATGCACCTTAAGCCCGCGGTTGGTCAGCCGCGTCCGGTGGGCAGGGCCATTGTCGATTACCTTTTTCCAGAAAGCGAAACAGGGCGTATACCCATCGTCGGCATTTCGGGTTCCAGGGGAAAGACCTCCGTTGCCCGTTGTCTTGGCCATCTGGTTCGTCTGTCCGGAAAGTTTGTCGGCCTTGCCAGCACCGATGGTCTTTTTCTGAATCGCCGCCATGTGCAGAAGACTGACGCCGCCAATTGGACCGCGGCCCGCCGGTTGTTGCTCAACCGCTCCGTGGAGACGGCCATTCTGGAGAACGGTATCCGCGCCATTCTGGGCGAGGGTCTGGCTTACGATCGTTGTCAGGTAGGTGTGGTGACCAATCTGGATCCTGAAGAAAAGTATCCCGATTTCTCTATCGAGGATACCGATGATCTATACAAGGTACTGCGCACACAGGTGGATGTTGTCCTAAAGACCGGCACATCCGTTCTCAATGCAGCCGACCCGAAATTGGTGGAAATGGCAAACCTCTCCGACGGAGAGGTGATCTTTTTTGCCCGGGACGCTGAAAGTCCCGTCATCATTGAGCATTGCGCCAGGGGGGGACGAGCCGCCGTAGTGAAACAAGGCGAGATTATCCTGGTTGCCGGCAATGTTGAGACCCGTTTGGCCCGCCTGACAGAAATTCCCAGCGTACAGTTAGGCAATGAACCGTTTCGCATTGATAACGTTTTGGCTGCGCTGGCTGCGGGCTGGGCTTTGAAAATGCCGCTGGGATTGCTGATTGCCGGCATCAAGGCTTTCGAGCAGGAAGCACTGCACCCCAGAGGCCGCACTGGCAACGGCCGCAGGCGCCATAAGAAAAACAGACAGGGTAACCGTGCCCATTTGAAATAGAAAGAGGACTTCATGGAAGTTTCACGCATCCGGGCCCTGCGTGGCCCCAATCTGTGGACTCGCAATACAGCGATCGAGGCCATCGTCACCTGCAGTGAAAATGAGCGTTCGCTGGACACCCTTCCCGGTTTCGAAGAACGCCTGCGCGAACGATTTCCGGAAATCGGTTTTCTCAATGCCAGTGGCCACTACAAAGCCGTACCCCTTGCCCGGGTTCTGGAATTTGCCGTTCTTGGCCTGCAGGCCCATGCCGGATGTCCCGTGACCTTCAGCCGCACCTCGGAAACCATCAATACAGGCACTTACCAGGTGGTGGTAGAATACAGCGAAGAAGATGTCGGACGGCTTGCCTTCACATTGGCCGAACAACTCATCAAGGCAGCCCTTGAAAATAAGCCATTCGACCGTGCCGGTGCCCTTGAACGCCTCAAGAAACTGGATGAGCGTGTCCGCCTAGGACCCTCTACCGCTTCGATTGTCGAAGCTGCTGTTTCCCGCGGCATTCCTTATCGCCGGTTGACCCAGGGCAGCCTCGTGCAGTTGGGCTGGGGCAGCAAGCAGCGCCGTATACAAGCCGCTGAGACTGATCACTCCAATGCTGTTGCTGAATCCATTGCCCAGGATAAAGAGCTGACCAAGCATTTGCTGCACGCCACCGGTTTGCCGGTGCCTTTAGGCCGTCCGGTCGTAGGCGCCGACGATGCCTGGAACGCAGTCCAGGAAATCGGTGGCCCGGCAGTGGTGAAACCGCGGTACGGCAACCAGGGGAAAGGCATCTCCGTCAACATCCATACACGCGAAGAGATTACAGCGGCCTATAATACAGCCATTGAATTCTGTGACGAAGTCCTGGTGGAGCGTTACCTGCCGGGTCATGACTACCGCTTCCTGGTTATCGGCAGCAGATTGATTGCTGCAGCGCGCCGTGACCCGCCGCAGGTGATCGGTGATGGTGTGCACACTGTATGCGAACTGGTTGATGAGGTGAACGCCGACCCGCGTCGTGGCGAAGGCCATGCGACGTCCCTTACCAGGATCCGTTTCGATGACATCGCTCTGGCCCGCCTGGCCGTACAGGGTTTTAATGCCGACTCCGTGCCACCCAAAGGCAACCGCGTCATCCTGCGCAGCAATGCAAACCTGTCTACCGGCGGTACAGCCACAGACGTCACTGACGATGTACATCCGGAACTTGCCGCCTGTGTTGTAGCTGCCGCCCAGACGGTTGGCCTCGATATCTGCGGCATCGATGTAGTCTGTGAGACGGTACTGAAGCCACTGGAAGGGCAGGGGGGCGGTATTGTCGAAGTGAATGCGGCTCCCGGCCTTCGTATGCACCTTTCTCCCTCCTATGGCAAGGGTCGTTCTGTAGGGGAAGCCATTGTTTCCATGATGTTCAAGCCAGGTGAGGATGCACGTATCCCCGTGGTGGCCGTTGCCGGAACCAACGGCAAAACCACCACAGCTCGCCTCATCAGTAATATCCTGGCCAAAGACGGAAGATGTGTAGGTCTGACCAGCACAGATGGCGTCTACGTTAAAGGCCAACGTATCGACAAGGGCGACTGCAGCGGTCCCAAAAGCGCACGTAATGTCCTGCTTCACCCGGATGTGGACATTGCCGTGTTCGAGACTGCACGTGGCGGTGTGCTGCGTGAGGGTCTCGGCTTCGACCGCTGTAATGTGGCTGTGATTACCAATATTGGTACCGGTGACCACCTGGGTCTCAACTACATCACGACCGTTGAGGATCTTGCAGTCGTCAAGCGCGTTATTGTCGAGAACGTGACCAAAAGCGGTTATGCCGTGCTCAATGCCGCAGATCCCCATGTCGCGTCAATGGCGGCCAACTGTCCGGGCAAGGTCATCTACTTTGCCCGCGACAGCTTCAACCCGCTGATTGCCACCCATCGCGCGCAGGGGAAAAGGGTAGTCTATGCCGAGGGAAACTTCATTGTCCAGGCCGAAGGCAAAACAGAGCATCGTATTCCCCTGGCATCCATTCCCATCACAAGCGGTGGCAACATCGGTTTCCAGATTGAGAATGCCATGGCTGCAACGGCGGCCTGCTGGGCACTGGGTGTTTCCCAGGATACCATCGCCGCCGGCCTTGCCGCCTTCGTGAACGATGCCCAGATGGCACCTGGGCGGTTCAATGTCTTCGATTACCATGGCGCCACTCTCATTGCCGACTATGGACACAATCCCGACGCCATTCAAGCCCTGGTCGATGCCATAGAGACTATGCCGGCCAAAAAGCGGTCGGTGGTTATCAGTGGTGCCGGTGATCGCCGTAACGAAGACATTCGCCGCCAGACAGAAATCCTGGGTCATGCCTTCGACGAGGTTATCCTTTACCAGGATGCCTGCCAGCGTGGCCGAAAGGATGGTGAAGTTCTGGCTATTCTTCGTGAAGGCCTCGGAGGAACTGAACGCACCCGCCATGTCGAAGAAATCCACGGTGAGTTCCTGGCTATTGACGAGGCCCTGCACCGCCTCGAAACCGGTGATCTCTGCCTGATCCTCATCGACCAGGTGGAAGAGGCCCTTGAGCATATCGCCAGGCGCGTCGCCGAAAACTGATCAACCGCCCGGTTAAGACTGCAGTCAGAATCGCAGAAGGCAACCATTTACAAAGAGTTGATGGTTTATAAGGAGAGGTGTTTGTCAAGACATGAATAACTTGAAAAATCATCGTTATTATCTTTTGATTGTTTCTCTTTTTTTTGTATCTTGTGCCTCTCTTTCATATAAAAATCTTGAGTGTACATATCATTACGGCGGCTCTACGCAGTCTATGATCGTAAAGCCGGTCACGGATCCTTACAAGGTTGAAGCAACGCAAATTGCATTTAAAGATTCTAAAACTGAAGAAATAATCAAAACGGATTTTCTTTTCAAGGTGGTCTATATCGTGCCTCCGGCTGATGATGCGGCGATTAATATTTATGTTTATTATCTTTCAAAGACGGGACAGGCGCCAATCCATCAGGTGAAGTATTTGCCCCCGTTCCCGGTCGGGGATGATAGCCAGCCGTTTGGATTTACAGGCTTGCAAAATGTTTACGAACCCGCTCTGGGAAGAGCCTTTCAATATTGCTGCCGGTGGAAATAAATATTTTGAAAAGGGAAACATGAAGATTTTAAGTATTACATTTTTTTTGATCCTTTTTTTGCTATTTCCCCGTGCAGGTGCTGCTCAGGAGCAGATCGTTCGCATCAGTTTTGTGGGAGATATAATGGTTGCCGGGCTGCCAGGTGATCTTATCATCAAAGGCCGCGACCCTTTTACCGCATTTGCGGATTTTTTTAAATCCGGTGATATCAATATGGGAAACCTGGAAACATCGGTTGCGTCAGGGGGCAAGCCTTTAAACAAACCTTATGTTTTCCGGGCGGCTCCTGCAGTCGTTCCCGTTTTAAAACGTTATTTCCACGCCATGTCACTGGCCAATAATCATTCAGGAGATTATGGACAGGGAGCATTGAAAGAGACCTTTCACAATCTAAAAAAAGGCGGACTTAGTTACTTTGGTGCCGGCTATAATTTAAATGAAGCGCACACTCCGCTTATCATTGAGCGAAAAGGATTTCGTATTGCTCTTTTGGGATACAACGAGTTTTTTCCAAGACAATTCGAAGCAGGCGCAAACATGCCGGGGGTTGCCTGGAGTTCTGAAGATGAGCAGGTGGTAGCCGACATTAAAAGGACGATCAAACAAGATAATCCGGATATCGTGATCACTTACATGCATTGGGGTTGGGAGGACGAACCGCTTCCCTGTGAAAGGCAGAAAATGATGGCCCGTAAAATGATTGATGCCGGTGCCACGGTTGTCATCGGCAGCCATCCACATGTCCTTCAAACCGTTGAGTATTACAATGGAGGTTTGATTGTATACAGTCTGGGTAATTTTGTGTTCGATGAGTATGATGATGACGCCGGACGTACCGGATGGCTGCTTCGTTTAAATTTTGATCGCAAAGGTCTTCTCAATTGGGACACCATCGTTTCATACATAGACCCGAAAACCGGTTTCCCTTATCCCAAATTGGATATGAAGAGCCCCTGCGGGAACCGGCAAAGTTATGAGATTGCATCTTGTACTGCGGGGAAGCCCTTGAAAGAATGATTTCAGACAGACATCAGCTCAAATTTGGTTGATTTGCATACCTTAACTGACCGTCAATATGAATTGACAAATGGTCACCTTTCCTATAGTTCGCGTCAAAGAAACCTGACCATTAAAACATGTTGCCCATCTCCGGAGTGGAGGGACAAACTGTTTCTCAAAAGGATATCGTGTGGGCAACAGGCCGTTGAAAGATCAAAAGGAGTAAAAAATATTTTGGTTTTGTGTACACTTTTTCACTGTAAGCACCATCGGCTGCTCTGCATCTGCGGACTCTTACTGGTTCTGGTGCTTGCTTCAACGGCTTTTGCCGGAGAAAATATTGCCGTATATCCTTATTTGCCAAAGGGTTACAAATCCATCAGGGTATTTGACAGTCAGGGGAGATTTGTAGGCCGCGTTCTTGCGGAGAAGCGCTACTGGGTTGAAATTGATCAGATTCCCGTCTTTCTGCAAAAAGCGCTCATTGCCGTTGAGGATGCCCGCTTTTATGAGCATAGCGGGATTGATATGCGGGGAATCGCCCGTGCCCTTGTTAAGGATGTGATGAAAGGACGAATGGCGGAAGGCGGTTCGACGATTACCCAGCAGTTGATCAAGAACAAGTATTTTAAGGGGGAGAAAACGATTGAGCGAAAGGTCCGGGAAGGAATCCTGGCCATGGAATATGAAAACAAATACTCCAAGAAGCAGATCCTCGAGATGTACTTCAACGAGGTCTATTTCGGAAACGGGGCATGGGGCATTGCGCAGGCCGCCCGGCTTTATTTTGACAAAACGCCGCAGGAGTTGAGCGAGATGGAGTGTGTCATCCTGGCTGCGACGCCCAAGGCTCCGACGCACTATAATCCCCTGGGCGATCCGGCGATGATCGACAAGAGGAAGAGACTTATTTTAAGTCAGATGGTAAGCCTGAAAATGATCACCTCGCGGAAGGCGAAAGAACTCCGCTCTCGTCGTGTTTCCTTCACAAAACAGGGAGAAGCCCCGTATTATGTGGCCCATGTCCGCAAAAAGCTGATGGAGCAATATGGGCCGGATATCATTGAGCAGGGAGGTCTTGATGTCATCACGGCCATGGATTTACGTATGCAACGGCTGGCGGAGAAAGCATTGCGGGAAGGTGTCCAGCGCATCAATCCGCAACTGCAGGGCGCGCTGGTGGCTCTTGATCCGAAAACAGGAGATGTCCTGGCGGCAGTGGGTGGTATTGATTTTATTGAGAATCCTTACGATCGGGCTTTTTCGGCCAGGCGTCAGCCCGGTTCCGCCATTAAACCCCTGATCTATGCAGCGGCCCTTGAAAAAGGATACACGGCGGGAACCATTTTCAACGATGCTCCGGTGTCTTATGGGCGAGGGAACGGCAGGAAATGGACCCCTAAAAACTTCCAGCGGAAATATTACGGAGATTTAACCCTAAGGCAGGCCCTGGCATATTCAAACAATGTCATTTCCGTAAAGCTCCTTGATGCTATGGGAGTTCCTTATTTTGTTGATTTTGCTTCCCGACTCGGGTTGACTTTAAACACAGGCAATGACCTAACTCTGGCTCTCGGTTCCGGTGAAGTTACCCTGCATGACCTTGTCGGTGCTTATATGCCATTCGCGAATGGCGGTCTGCGGCCCCGCTCCCGAACCATCATCCGCGTTTTTGATCGCAATCGCAGGACCTGGACGGAAACACCCCTGTCCATATCCTCTGTCATTTCCCCCGCATCCGCTTTTATAACAACGCAGATGCTTAAAGACGTTCTGACCTATGGCACCGCAAAAACCCTGAAGAGTTTTGTAATGAAGCGGCCGGCTGCAGGGAAAACGGGCACGACCGACGATTACAGGGACGCGTGGTTCATCGGCTATACCCCGCAGATCATCGCGGGAGTCTGGGTGGGCTACGACAGGCCAAAACCGGGAGGGACGGGTTTTACGGGTGGAGCAGTCTGCGCGCCCGTCTGGGGACGCTTTATGCGTAACGCTCTGGCCGGGAAACCTGTTTCTGATTTTTCAAAACCCGATACGGTTGTCCGCGTTATGATTGATCCGGAAACAAATGAATTGGCAACGCCTGAATGTCCTGTTTGCCGCGAAGAATTCTATATTGCGGGTACGGAGCCGACAAAACCCTGTACAAAGCACGGAGTTCCCAATCAGGAACCCGCCCTTGTTCCTCAACTACAGATACCTTCGCAACCGGTACAGGAAGTGGAGATTCCCTGAAGGGGGGATGAACGGACTTATGGACATAACCAGTCTGAAAACAATGTGATCATCCTCTAGAAAACAATCCACAATGCAATCAACGGCACAAGGTTAAACAGGATGACGGCAATTTTGTATACGGCCAGGCCTGCGTAATGAATGGCATCGAATGTTTCAACCGGGATTTTGAACCAGCGGCTGTGCAGCTTGTACATCCAATCATGGGCCAGGATGAATGCCCCTGCCCATATCAGAAGCATGACATAATTGACGATAGTACAAAAAAGAAGAAAGTCTTTGATTTCATTCATAGTCATGATAAACCTCCGTGGCATCCTCCAAGAGATTGTTTATTTTACCATTTGACATTCATGAAGTTGAAACCCTGTTTTAAAGGCATGAATGGTTTTTTATCAGGCCTCATTTTCTTTTTTGAGCCGCACAGCGACTTCGCCATCCTGTTTTCTGAAAACAGGGAAGCGCTATCTTTTGATCAGGCGATACAGAATCAACAAAAGAAGAGCGCCTCCGATGGCCAGAAGCAGGCTTATTATATTGAATCCGGTCACGGTTCCAACTCCCAGAAAAGACCCGATATACCCGCCCAGAAAAGCACCGGCAATGCCGATCAGGATGGTAATGATAATACCTCCGGGATCCTTGCCCGGCATAATTAATTTTGCAAGAATGCCCACAATAAGTCCCATTGCGATCCATGATAAGATTCCCATGACCAATCTCCTTTCAATTTTTAAAAAGGTTAATGTGAATTTAAGCCTTGCCTGTACCGGGACAATATCATTTCTTTAACATGCTTTTTCTATCACATCATTAATGTCGCGGTCAAATTAATCCACGCCCTGCGCTCTGAAACGCCTGCGGAATTCTCTTGGCCGTTCATATTCCGACAGCGACCAGATTCCTCTTTTTGCTGATTTAGCTTCGCTGCGGGCATCAAGAAACGGTTTGCGGTAAGGGTGTCGAAGGTATTCGAAATAACAGTCCGCGTACCCTTCCCTGATCATTTCCAGGTTGATGTTCCTGTTTTCCAGACGGACAATTCCAACCATGCGCCTGTATTGGTCAACTTCAATAATGTCCAGTTTTATCTCATTGCCTAAAATTTTATTTTTAAGAGCTCTGGCCGATTCTTTTGCGTGGGATTGACCGGGGATATTCCATTGACCTGTCCGGTAATCGGTCTTCGACGTTTCGGGTGCATCGATACCATACAGTCTGACCTTAAGAATGGTTTGGTTCGGTGTTGTTAATTGAATTGTGTCACCGTCATATACCCGGGTGACGGTTCCTTTTACCGTACGAATTGTTTCGGAATGAACTGGTGCTCCTGTAAATGTTACGAGGATAATGAAGGCCGGCAAGAAGAAAAATATTTTTAACAGAAATCCTTTTGACCGCGTCATGATGGCAATCCCCCCGCTGTCTTATGATTGAGCATAAAGGGAACCGTTTTGATTGTCAAAACAATTGTGCCATGCTCATAGAATGTACACACGCATCTTTATTTCACAGCAGCCGCTGTAACAAAGAAGAAAAGATTGACAGACGAGGTTTCAAGGCTGCAATTTCAATAACGCGCGTATCTGTAATAATCATAGACGTTGTCAAGACACTTTTCTATTTCTGAAGATTTGGCAATGCAAAAGACGATATGTTTTTCTTTGGGGATGGCTTTTTCCAGATATTCAAAAACGGATAAATGAGGGTCTGCAACAGCTACGGTCAATTTTTTGGCGCTGTTATTTAAAACAACAATCCGATTCTTCAATGCATATTGTTCCCCTATGGCTTTTTGCAGGATGCGGGATACAGTGTATCCTCTTAGCGAAACGACAGGCATGCTGAAGTGAGCAGACAGAGCATGAACATAATCTTTTTCGCTAATCAACTTGCTTTTGGCCAGCAGGGTGCCCAGATTTTTGTGAGTACCAAAGTATTTTTGTTGTTTTTGCTGTTCGAGAATGTCATTTAACTGTTCCCGGGTAATGATATTCAGGTCGATGAAAATTTCTCCCAGCTTTTTTCTTTTGTTGCTGTAGTAAAGACCTTTCATGATTTTGGATTGAGAAAGTCCCATTTCACAGAGTATTTGCCCAAGATATTTACCGGGCTCACGTTTTTTCATGTACATAGCTGTTTTTAAATCAGATTCCGATATGATTCCTTTCGACACCAGAATCTGGCCGATTTTATGGGACGAGGATTCCGCCTCCTGAATTTTGGATTCGAGCTTCCTGGTGACAGCATGCAGACCGTTCAATGCTTTGCTGATATTCATATAGGAATTGGCCTGTACGAGTCCCATCTCACGAAGGATTTGTGCAGGTGTCTTGTCTGGTTCCTGTTTTTGCCTTTCCATGGCTTCGCTCAAATCTTCTAGCGTAATGCTTCTTTTCGCAATGACAGGCTTCCCATCTTTTTCAGACGAAAACTCGGCCTGTTTCATTCTGGATTCGAGTTTTTTTGCCGCATCGCTCAGTGTGTTTAATGCTTTATTGATTTGGACACTGGGCTTTTGAGAGGATTTGATGGGACTGGTACGTTCGGGTGATTTGTCGGATTCGCGTTTTTTTGTTTCCATGGTCTCGCTCAAATTGTTTGTTGGGATTTTATCAGGATTGGAATTTGAAATATAGGCTCCACACGTTTTGCTCCGCAGAATGTTCCACAGTTACTTCTTTGACGAATTGTGATTCCCGTTCAGGTTATTTTGAGACTTGCCGCATTCAAAAACCGTTTGGGTTGTTCATTGTTCATCATTTAACCGATGAACGGGATTAGGCTTATAAAACTTCAAAACAGATCCTTCGCCGTCAAAACTGCTTCGGAATAATAATACCCATTATTTTTCCTGTAACGCAATATAAATAAACCTTTTAAATAATGCAATGAAAATGCCGTGAATCTGCCGATTAAGTGAGAAACCGCTGTGATTTTAAGTATTAAACTATTTGAAACTGCCAGTCTTAAGACAAGGATGCCGGTTTTACCGGCATCCTGAATGATGATTTTCCTGTAAGGGTTATTATTTTTATTTTCCCGATTTTCTCCTCAAAGTAATTCCATAACTCCATTGACACTCCATGCCTCCGGGATGGAGGTACCGCGAACTGGCTTCCCCGGTTGCCAGTTCATTGGTTAAAACGGTCAATCGAAAGGCGTTCGTCACTTCCCCGCCCTCATCATCTACCTTCGCCTCGTTGACGAAAACAAGTTCATTTCCCGACAACGTACCGTTGAAGGTACATAGAGAAGCAGGGTTGCACACTCTGCCGGATTGAAAAACAAGAATGTAAGGACGAGCTCCACCGCCCTTGCTGATGCTCAATGTGCCCGATGCCGGGCCGCCGGCAGGGCACATTCCCTGAACCGTGGGCATTGTTGCGTTATAATTCCAAGTCCCGCTGATCTTGATGAGTTTCGGGTTGATCGGCTTCACGAGAGGTACCAGGGGAATATCACTTTGGGCAAAGGCTGAAGAGCTGCCTAAAACAACAGCAAGGATGATGCTGAACACAGCCGCATTTATCTTTTTCATGATTTCCTCCTTTTATAGAAATGACCATGTTTCCCGATAAATTCAGCCGAAGCCCTGATGAACAGGGCAAAGGGCCTGGCAGAAATACTTTCAGATACCTATTTTAGCTCAAACGCAAAGGTGCTGACAACCCGTATCTTTTTTACCGGGGTGCTTGTCGGGCTGTATGGGGCCGATTCATCGTTGCCGTCGCTGCCGAATATTTGGATCATCCCCTGATTGGCAGAACAGATTCTTCCGACCGTTGCACCTGAATCAGAGGCAAACTGAGAAGCGGTGAGGCGGGCGTTTTTTGTGGCTTCGGCAAGGAGCTGCGGGCGCAGGTCGTTAAATGTTGTGACGACATAGCGGGGATTCGCCATGCCTTCCCCCTGCTGTCCATCCAGGAGGACTCCTGATTTGAGCAATTCCTCCGTGACGCCCAGGGCTTTGGTCACGAGGTCTATATTCGTGGTCGTGACCTTCACGGAACTGGTTACAACATATCGAAATCTGTCGCCTGCCTGGTTTTGACTGTATTCGCTGGCGAGTTTATCGATGGTCCGCGTCGGCTGCCGGCTGATTTCCTTGTCTTTAAACCCCTGCTTTTTGAGGAAGGCAACGGTGGTGTCCCGGTCAAATGTGATTTTGTTGTGAATGTCTATAATGTCTTCGCCGGCTCTTCTGAAATTCAATGCCCAAATCGCCTGGTCCGCCTTGACCTCTTTTTCCACCAGGCCCTTGACCGTGACCGTGCGGGTATCCGACTTGAAACGGGTGACACCTTTCCCGACAAAGTATCCCCCCAGAGTTAGCCCTGCAATCAGAGAAATTCCAAGAATGATTGCTGCCAAAACCAGATTTCGGTTTTCACTGGATGCCATGACATTTCCCTCCCCGCTTTTTTAATTTAATCCCGCTCACGCGGGACGAGCGTTAATTCTCCGCAGCTTGCTGTGATATAATAACGTTTATTCGATACCTCGACAGCTTGCTGCGAGGTGTTTGATTTGGATATTATTGCCCTGGCAAATAAAAGTTTTAATCATTAATGTTGCCTACGTGTCTGGCGTGTACCCCACTGGCGAGTTGCCTTCTGTTTGTCCCCCTCTGGAGGGAGACTGTGTCACAATGCAGAATGGTCATTGCGAGACGCCTCTCAGGCGTCGTGGCAATCTCGTGTATTCGGCTACTTAGGAGATTGCTTCAGTCGCTGTTGCTCCTTCGCAATGACATTACGACACAGTCTGAGGGGGTAGGGGGAGGTGTCTCATGGTAATTCTTTCTGCATTGCTGCTATACTATAAATCTACCACCTCCGTCACTCTGTGACACCTCCGCCAGCGGAGGACAAAACAGTGACAATCATTTATGTGTTTAGTTGCCGTAGCAATATAATAGCATTATTCATGATATTTGAAAGAGGAAATAAACATTTTGTAATAAACATTTATGACAAACCCGTCGCCGCTTTGGAAACAAGATACGAGGCCTCAGAATGTGCCATTCTTTTTCATTGCAATGAGGTCGATCACAGTTTGGCAAATAGCTCACGAAGCCAGAAGCTTTTCCAGCGCCGGGAAAACCTGAGGCAGATTTTCCGGTCCGGTGCCTCCGGCCTGGGCCATGTCGGGACGGCCGCCGCCCTTGCCGCCGACGATCGGGGCCAGTTCCCTGATAATATTTCCGGCGTGGTATTTGCCGGCCAGGTCCTTCGTGACCATGCACAGGAGCATGGCTTTGTCATTGGTCCTACTACCCAGAAAGATGATGCCCGAGGCCATTTTGTCGCGCAACTTGTCGCCGAAGTCGCGCAGGGTTTTCGCATCGGAAATATTCACTTCCTCGGCCAGCACTTTCACGCCGGCGATTTCCCGCACACGGCCCATCAGGTCACCGGAATCTTTTGCGGCAAGTTTGCCTTTCAGACCCTCAATCTCCTTTTCCAGTTCTCTCACGTTCTTAAGCAGTTTCTCGGCGCGGTCGTAAACTTCCAGGTGTCCGGCTTTGAACAGGCCCGCGGTCTGTTTTAATTCTTCCTCCGCTTTTTGAATGTGCAAAACGGCTTCCCTACCGGTGACGGCTTCGATTCTGCGAACGCCTGTGGCAATGGCCGATTCATGTATGATTTTTATAAGTCCGATGTCCCCGGTCCGATCCACGTGCGTTCCGCCGCAAAGTTCCATGCTCATGTCTCCCATCTTGACAATGCGCACGGTCGCACCGTATTTTTCGTCAAACACCGCCGTGGCTCCAGTCTTGAGGGCGTCTTCCAGCGAGCAGACTTCCGTCTGAACCAACAGGTTTTTGCGGATCATGTCGTTGGCAATGGTTTCTATGCGTTGAATCTCTTCGTCGCTGATTTTGGAAAAGTGGGTAAAGTCAAAACGCAGATGTTCGGCGTTGACCAGCGATCCGGACTGCTTGACATGGTCCCCCAGCACGGCCTTGAGCGCTGCCTGAAGAATGTGCGTGCCGGAGTGATTGGCGGCAATGGCCCTGCGTCGTTCCAGATCGACTACCAGATTTGCGGTTGCTCCGATTTTGATTTCGCCGCTTTTCACGCTGCCTTTATGGACGATGAAGTTCTCAACCGGCTTTTTGGTATCCTCAACAATGAAATTGAAATCAGCTCCTTCCAGGTACCCTGTGTCGCCTGTTTGCCCGCCGGATTCGCCGTAAAAAGGCGTGGCATCAAGGACGATTTCGGCCTGTTGTCCTTCGCGTGCGATGTCCACAGGTTTTCCGTCCACAAGGATGGCGGTGACTTTTGCCTTGTCCCGGGTCACACCTTCGTAGCCGCAGAACTCGCTCTGGATTCCTGAACTCGATACTTTCAGGTAACATTCCGCCACCGCTTCTTCGCCGCTGCCTTTCCAGGCGCCGCGTGCCCGTTCGCGCTGAAGCTCCATTTGGGCTTCAAATCCGTCCATATCAAGGGTCATACCGTCTTTTTTAACGATATCCGCCGTTAAATCGGTCGGGAATCCAAAAGTGTCATAAAGCTTGAAAATCAGCGAGCCCGGCAAAACCGATTTGCCTGCTTCTTTGAGCCCGGCCGTTTCTTCCTGCAAAACGCGCAGCCCCGCGTCCAGCGTCTCCATGAAACGCTGCTCTTCGTTGAGGATGACTTTGGTAATGTAGGACGCCTTGTCGGCCAGGTCCGGGTAGGTGTATTTCATCATGTCTATGACGACCATCGCCGCCTTATTCAGAAACGGTTTGTTGATGCCGAGCATTTTTCCGTGGCGGGCGGCACGGCGCAGGATGCGGCGCAGCACATAACCGCGGCCCTCGTTCGACGGCATGATCCCGTCACCGATTAAGAAAGTGACGGCACGGCTGTGGTCAGCGATGACGCGGATGGAGATATCATGATCCGCATTTTTGCCGTAGGTTTTTCCGGATGCTTTTTCGACAAAACGGATGATCGGTGCAAACAGATCGGTATCGTAGTTGCTTTTGACGCCCTGAATGACGGCGGTGAGGCGCTCCAATCCCATGCCGGTGTCGATGCTGGGTTTGGCCAGAGGAGTCAGTTTGCCGGTTTCGTCGCGGTCGTATTGTGTGAAAACGTTGTTCCAGATTTCCAGGTGGCGGTCACAGTCGCAATAAACATCGCATTCGGGGCGGCCGCAGCCGGTGCCTTCGCCCTGATCGTAGAGGATTTCGGAGCAGGGGCCGCAGGGGCCGGTTTCTCCCATCATCCAGAAATTGCTTTTTTCTCCCATGCGGATGATGCGCTCCGCGGGCACTTTCATTTTTTCATGCCAGATTTTATAAGCCTCGTCGTCGTTTTCGAAAATTGTCACCCATAGTTTATCCTTGGGCAGTTTGACCACGTCAATGAGATATTCCCATGCCCAGGAAATCGCTTCTTCCTTGAAATAGTCGCCGAAGGAAAAATTGCCCAGCATTTCGAAAAAGGTGTGATGGCGTGCGGTAACTCCGACGTTTTCCAGATCATTGTGCTTGCCGCCGGCGCGTGCGCATTTCTGGCAGGATACGGCCCGCGTATAACCCCGGTTCTCGAGACCCAGAAATGCGTTTTTAAACTGCACCATTCCCGCGTTGGTGAAAAGGAGTGTGGGGTCATCCTTGGGAATCAGCGCGGAGCTTGGAACCCGTGTGTGTCCCTTGCCTTCAAAAAATTTAATAAAACTTTCCCGTATCGCGTCGCCTGTTTTAACCATCCGTATCTTCCTCCGCTGACTTTCCCAGTTGATGTAAGATCAAGCCCGGGGGGAATCCGCGCCCCATCAGGCTTTGGAATATTCTCTGTTTTTCTTTGACGTTCATTAACCCCGTGCTCTTCCTTGCCGTCCGTTTTTTAATCAAAATGGCAATGGCGTTTTCTTCGGTCATGTCCTGCCGCGCCGAAGTCACGGCATCGTTGATCAAACGGGCAGGTACGCCTTTTTCCTGCAGGCTGGCGATGATTTTTCGATTGCCCCACAGTTTGTTTGTCGCGAGGTTCCGCGCCCACTGCATGGCAAAAGACGCGTCATTGAGATACTTCAAATCGAGGAGTTTTTCCAGCGCTTCTTTTACGACAGCTGCGGGAAATCCCTTCTCCCGCAGCTTTTTTTCCAGTTCTTTTTCCGAATGCGGCCGCATCGATAAAAGACGATACGCTTTCTGCTTGGCTGCCGCCAGATCCAGGGCTTTCACGCTAGGATTCCTGATCTTTTTCCACGATTCCAAGCTTTTCGCGGACGTCATTTTCCACGGCCGCAAGGACATCCGGATTATCCTTGAGGAAAATCCGGGAATTGTCGCGTCCCTGGCCCAGCCGGTCGCCTTTGTAGGAATACCAGGCTCCGCTTTTTTCAACAATGCCGTTTTCCGCAGCGAGGTCCAGCACATCGCCTTCGCGCGAGATGCCTTCGCCGAAAATGATGTCAAATTCCGCTTCCCGGAAAGGAGCGGCCAGTTTGTTTTTAACCACTTTCACCCGGGTCCGGAAGCCGATGACATCCTGGCCGTTTTTAATGGAAGTCATCTTGCGGATGTCAAGACGCTGGGATGAGTAGAATTTGAGGGCGTTGCCGCCGGTCGTGGTTTCGGGATTGCCGAAAAAGACACCGATTTTCATGCGCAGCTGATTGATGAAAATAACGGTTGTCTTGGATTTGCTGATGCTGCCCGTGAGTTTGCGCAGCGCCTGCGACATGAGGCGTGCCTGCAGCCCCATCTGGGCATCGCCCATTTCCCCTTCGAGCTCCGCCTTGGGAACAAGCGCCGCCACGGAATCAACCACCAGCACGTCGAGCGCTCCGCTGCGCACCAGCGTTTCGGCGATTTCAAGGGCCTGTTCACCGGTGTCCGGCTGGGAGATCAGGAGCTCGTCGGTATTGACGCCGATTTTTTTTGCGTAGGTCATGTCCAGGGCGTGCTCCGCGTCAATGTAAGCCGCGATGCCGTTTTTCTTTTGCGCTTCGGCAACGATGTGCAGTGCCAGTGTGGTTTTCCCGCCGGATTCCGGCCCGTAAATCTCCACTACCCGGCCGCGCGGAACACCGAATGTCCCCAGCGCAATGTCAAGGCTCAGCGAACCGGTGGAAATAGCCGGTACGTCGGCCACGCGATCATGGCTGCCCAGTTTCATGATGGATCCCTTGCCGAACTGCCGTTCAATCTGCGTGATTGCCAAATCCACGGCTTTTGATCTGTCCATATCTGCACACATATTAAGATGACCTCCTTCACCCTTTAATTTGTAATTTATTTTTCAAATATTTCCTGGATTCCGGATCGCGCTTCGTTTGTCCGGAATGACCAGATGGTAAAATCATTACTGCGCCTTCATCCCGCCGCCGGGAATACCGCCAGCTTTGTATAAATTGCCCCTTTCGCAGAAAGTGTTAATTTATTTATCCTTCATTTCTTCGATCACCTGAGCGATCAAATCTTTTTCTGATGGCAGATATTTTTTCAAGTCGGCAGGCAGTTTTCTGGTTAATTTATATTCAGCTACACCTACCGGATTTTTTGCGCATCTTAATGCATATTCTACAATGATGTTTTTCTTTTGCGCACATAGAATAATGCCGATTGAAGGATTTTCGTCCTTGAGTTTTACTGTATCGTTCAATAAATGCAAATAAAAATCCATTTTACCTGCATATTCGGGTTTAAAATCACCGGTTTTGAGTTCTATTGCCACAAGACATCTTAGGGTACGATTGAAAAATAAAAGATCGACAAAGTATTCATCACCATCTAGTTCAACCCTGTATTGATTACCGATAAAAGAAAATCCTGCGCCAAGTTCAAGGATGAAATTTTTTATTTTTTCAACAATTCTTTTTTCCAATTCTCGTTCCAAAACCGGCCGGGTAATTCCTAAAAAATCCAAATTGTAAACGCTTTTCAATGATTCATCCGCCTGTTCCGCCAGATGAACGGGCAGTGCTTTTTCGAAATTATGCTGTTTTTTCTTTAAACTTAATTCATATGCGTCAGCCTTAATTTGATTAAGAAGCACATTTCTCGACCAGCCAAACTCCGCAGAAGATCGTAAATAATATTCTTTGGCTTTTATCTCTTTAACTTTTTGCATGATGAGCACGTTGTGCCCCCACGGAATTTCTGGCACAAGCCGTGCCAGTTTTGGCTGATCCTTGTATGAGAGATAAAACATTCTCATTCGCCACAGGTTATCCGGTGAAAATCCTCTCAGATTTTCATATTCACCCGCAAGATCCTGCGATAACTTTTCAACAATACTCTGTCCCCATTTATGCTTTGATTGACTTTCAATAATGCTTTTACCGATATCCCAATATAATTTAATCAGTTCTTTATTAAGAGATCTGGCGGCATGAATACGTGAAGCCGCTATTCGCGACTTGATCTCACTTAGCCAAACCCTATAATCTTTTGATGAAAAAATGTTATTCATCATCTTATGTTGTTCGCCCGTCTTCTCTTTGTACTGTTGCGAAAAATACGACAATTGAAACATCATCCGTTCAAAGGAAAAACCGCCAGCCTCGTATAAATTGCTCCCCGGGGTGTCAGTTGGCTTTGAAATAAAATCAGTTCCCGGCAGATAAATTCCCCGGCGGCAAATGCGCCGTGTTTGGCCAGGGCTTCGCCAAGTCCCGTCACGCCACGCGGATCTTTCATCCGGGCAAGCGTTACATGCGCCCGGAAAGGCCGGTCTTCATTTGGAAACCCGAGGGCGTCAAAATCGGTGTCCAGCTGCTTTTGAAGGACAGAAAGCTGTGACACATCGCCTGCCGTGCCGCACCAGAGAACCCGTGGTCTGCGGGCATCAGGAAACACGCCCAGTTTTTCAAGTTTCAGATTCAGAGACAATCCCGATGCCACCCGATTTTGCACAGCGGAGGAAATCTTCTCTACATCCTCCATCGAAACGTCGCCGAAGAACTTCAATGTGAGGTGCCACCCCTCCGGCCTCGTCCAGCTAATCCGGCCGCTTACTTCGCGTTTGAGTTTTTCCTGCAGGCGTGACATTGCCTGTAAAATATCTTCCGGAGGCTCAATGGCCAGAAACGCGCGGATATTTTTTTCGGCAGTTGTCATCAGGCTTTATCCTGTAAATAGTTTTTCAGCATCATCAGGGCCACTTCCGAGGACGCCAGCTTGTTTCTTTTGCGGTCCCATCGGAATGTATGATGACGGCAAACCGTTCGGCTGCCATCGGCCAGCGCCACGTAAACGGTGCCGACCGGTTTTTCTTTGGTCCCGCCGGTTGGTCCGGCGATTCCGGTGGAGGAGAGGCCCAGATCGGTTCCTGAAATCTTCCGGACACCCTCGGCCATGAGCCTTGCCGTTTCTTCGCTTACCGCGCCGTGCTTTTCAATGATATCTGCAGGAACGTTCAGCATGCTGATTTTGGCTTCATTGCTGTAGGTTACAAGACCGCGTTCAAAATAAACGGAACTGCCGGAGACATCGGTGAGGCGATTGGCAATCAGCCCCCCCGTACAGGATTCCGCAATGGCAATGGTTAGCTTTTTTTCGGTCAGTTCTTCGGCGATGATTTCTTCCAGCGTCTGCTCGCCGAAGGAAAAAATATAATCAGAGAGGCGTGCCGTCACTTCATCCTGTGCTTTTTGCAGATTCTTTTGCGCCTGCTCCCGGGAGTCGGCGTGCGCGATCAGCACCACATGGTTTTCCGGGAAAACGGGATAAAATCCGACGTTCACGCCCAGGTCTGCAAAATTAACGTCCGCCAGCTTTTTATCTACGGCTCCTTCCCCCAGCCCGAAGGTTTTAATGGTTTGTTTGAGCGTGTGTCCGACGGGCTGCGGAAAAATCCGGCGCAATATCGGAATGACGCCTTCAGGAAGCATTCGCTGCGTTTCGGAGGGAACGCCGGGAATAACAAAAACCAGTTTGCCGCTTACCTGCAAAGCAAATCCCGGTGCCGTACCAACCGGATT